>OIYS01000015.1_pt1 | contig 130496 bp, 130 predicted proteins | sample 1588271 | NCBI WGS metagenome assembly OIYS01 (sample SAMN03283286) | human gut metagenome | biome: human-associated habitat; material: feces | host: Homo sapiens | place: Peru | collected 2012 | reverse complement strand
CAGAACTCAATCACTTTTTCTATTCTTTTGGTCTCACATCTATTGTAACGCTACAAACAGGGCTTGACCGAATCCCCGCTTTTGCTTGACAAAGGCTGTCGAACGTGATATAATCAATTCTGATTTGTGACAGGAAATAATATATATAATAAAAACACGGTGGGTGAAACGGATGACAGGAAAGATCGGCTTTGATCAGGAAAAATACATAAGGACGCAGTCGCAGGAGATACAGAAGCGTATCGACAGCTTCGGCGGCAAGCTCTATCTCGAGTTCGGCGGCAAGCTTTTCGACGATTATCACGCGGCGCGGGTCCTTCCGGGCTTTGAGCCGGACAGCAAGATAAAGATGCTTGCTAAGATGGCAGACCGCGCGGAGGTCGTTATCGTTATCAACGCAAGCGATATCGAGAACAACAAGATGCGCGGAGACATCGGTATCACCTACGATGCAGATGTTCTGCGTCTGATAGACGCCTTTCACGGCATGGGGCTGTACGTCGGCAGCGTTGTTATCTCGCACTTTACGGGACAAAAGACCGCAATGGCGTTCCACGACAAGCTCGAGCGCCTCGGCATGAAGGTGTATTTCCACTACATCATCGACGGCTACCCGCACGACATCAATCATATCGTATCGGACGACGGCTTTGGAAAGAACGAATACATCGAGACTACCCGCCCGCTCGTCGTCGTGACCGCTCCCGGACCCGGCAGCGGTAAGATGGCTACCTGCCTTTCGCAGCTCTATCACGAGTATAAGCGCGGAATCAAGGCGGGCTATGCAAAGTACGAGACCTTCCCGATATGGAACATCCCGCTCAAGCACCCCGTTAACCTTGCATATGAGGCGGCAACCGCCGACCTTAATGATGTCAACATGATAGACCCCTACCATCTCGAGGCTTACGGCGAGATGGCGGTCAACTACAACCGCGATATTGAGGTGTTCCCCGTACTGGACGCCATGTTCCGCCGCATATCCGGCAGCTCGCCTTATAAGTCACCTACCGATATGGGCGTAAATATGGCGGGTAACTGCATCAGCGACGACGAGGTCGTCTGCCGTGCATCAAAGGACGAGATAATCCGCCGCTATTTCAATACCATGTGTGACAGCCGCCGCGGCAGAGTAACGCCCTCCGCTGTCGAAAAGCTTGAGCTCATCATGCAGACCGCGGGCGTTACCGTTGATGAGCGCCCCGTAGTCGGCGCTGCGCTTGAGAAGAGCAAGTCGGTCGCGGACGCTAATCACCCCGAGGCGGTCGCGATAGAGCTGCCGGACGGCAGAATAGTTACCGGAAAAACCTCCGCGCTGCTCGGACCCGCTGCGGCTGCGGTGCTTAACGCAATAAAAGCGATGTGCAATATCCCGAAGCAGGTGCATCTGATAGCGCCCTCCACCATCGAGCCTATACAGCGGCTCAAGGTCGAAATGCTCGGAAACCGCAACCCGCGTCTGCACACCGATGAGGCGCTTATCGCGCTCTCCATCAGCGCTGCGACGAGCGAGGATGCCGCCAATGCATTTGCAAAGCTCAAGGAGCTGCGCGACTGCGAGGCGCATTCCACCATCATCCCGTCTCAGGTAGACGAGGATGTTTACCGCAAGCTCGGCATTCACCTTACCTGTGAGCCGCGCTACAATACAAAAAAGCTATTCCATAAATAATTGCCCCCGTTGCAAACAGCGAAAGGATTCTTTGAAAATGTCTTGGTTTATATTTGCACTTATAACGACACTCTCATGGGGCTGCGCGGACCTACTCTACAAAAAGGGCAGCGATGAGGATGACAGTCTCTCGCATATCCGAATAGCCGTATGGGTCGGACTCGTAATGGGCGTTGTAGCCGTTGCGCTTATCCCGTTCTCCGAAAGCGGCTTTGACCTGCCCGTTATGGCGAAAAACGCTCTGCTTTATGCTCCCGCGTCGTTTTCCTACATAATCTCGATGGTCATCGGTTATGCGGGACTCAGATACCTTGAGCTGTCGATAGTTTCTCCCGTGCAGAATGCGTCGGGTGCATTCTCCGCTATCGCAATGATAATCTGGATGCTCGCAAAGGGCAGCATCGACAGTATCTCGGAGGAGTACGGCATTATCGACATCTGCGGTACGGCTGTTATTGTCGTAGGCGTTGTGCTTCTTGCATTCGTCGAGCAGAAGATATCTAAGGAAGAGGGGCAGGTCGAGAGCGACCGCAAGTACACAAGGGGTGCGCTTGCGCTTATTTTCCCGCTGCTCTACTGCATCTTTGATACGATAGGTACCGCTGCCGACGGCATTATTCTTGACAGCGAGCACGGACTCGGTCTCGGTGAGATAGATGTCCTTGTGCTCTACGGTCTCACCTTCTTCATCGTCGGTATCGGCTGCTGGATCTTCCTGCTTATCCGTGAGCATAAGCCCTATAATCCCTTTGCACGCCATCAGCTGTGGAAGGGCGCTGCGGCATCCGCGGAGCAGTTCGGTCAGATCTTCTACGTCTTTGCAATGGCGCGCAATCCCGTTCTTGCGGCTCCGATGATTGCTTCTTATTGCATCGTTTCGGTCATTCTCTCGCGTATCTTCCTCGGAGAGAAGCTGCGCCGTAATCAGGCACTGTGTGTTGCGCTTGTTATTATCGGAATTGTTGCATTGGGAATCTCTGAGGGCTTAAGCGAGGCTTAATGCGGGGATGCTAAAATCGTCCGGAACGAAAAAGCGGATAAAAGAATGATTCGGGCTTTTGTTCGGCACAAATGCCGTTAAAATTGTTGAAATCCTATCGGATTTTTCCAAGGGAATGATTATCCGCTTTTTCTGCGCCCGATTTCGCCGCACGACGTACGATAGTACGCCTTGCGCGACGAAATCGAACACTCCAAACGATTTTATCTATCCCCGTCGGGTCGGCAAAAAAGCGCAGACCGAAAAAGCTCTCGGGTTGGCTGAAAAGCGCATATAATCTGCGATGCTTGTCTGCGTCGCTGCGTCAGGTCATTGACAAACCGCGAATGATAAGCTATAATTAGAGCAAGAATATCAACAACCCATTGATTATCGGAGAAAAAACTGTATGAAACATTTCGGCAGAAAGCTCAAAGCATACGCCTATGTACTGCTAATTGTCGGCGTTACGGTATCTATTGCCGTCGGCTTGCGCTGCATAGTATTCACACCCGAAACATCGGTGTCCTCTTACGTCTATACCCTTATCGCCGTCGCGTCCTCCGTGTCGCTGTTTTTCCTGTTTTACGGGATGGGCGAGATCGTTTCAAAGCTCTCCGCTATTGCGGAAAATTCCTCAGGCACACGCCGTGCGGCGCATCACATCCGCCGTCAGCTTGAAAACCCCGACACTGAGGAGACGGAAGAATCGTCTGTTGAGCTTTAACGGCAGAGTTGCAAATGTATAACAAAAGTGCTGTCCGAGAACCGAATCTCGGACAGCACTTTTTGTCTGCCCACCGACTGCGTGTCGCGTCGGCTTTGCAGTATATGCTTTTCATGACCGTTTACACGCAGCTGATTTCGCCGTGTGCTTTTCATCGCCTGCGCATCGCAGACTGCGGGCGGGATAAATTTTTCTTTATTTCAGACCGCGTCTTGAGATGCGCTTCATCAGAGTTATCAGGTCAAAAACATTTACCCTTCCGTCAAGGTTGATATCCTGATTGGGAGAGGACTCAGAGCGTGCTATGATGCTCTTCATCAAACGGACAAGGTCGGTTACAGTCACCTTTCCGTCGCCGTTGAGGTCGCCCTCATCGGTTCCGACAAGGTCGATGAAGCGCTTGATAACCGATATTGTCGAATTATCGTATTCCTTGCCGTATGTAAATTCCTCGTACATCACGCCATCAAGGAATCCCGGTTCGGTGGTGATATCCTCCGATGTGCTCCAATGACCGTAGTAAAGGGTATCTATGTAGTTGTTTACCACTGTGGCTTGCTGTATCTCGGAACCGAGCTTTAGAATCTGCGCGCCCTTCTCGGTGAGAGGAATCTGTACCTCGGTTACATAACCGTCGTCGCGGTTGACTGTAGCGAAGTACTCGCTGTTAAGACCGAATACATCTTTGGTGTTATACGGAAAGACCTTCAGCGGAGTGTATTCGGGATTGTATGTGTAATCAATAGAAAGTCCGTAAAATCTGCCTCCGCGCTCGGAAAACGCCCTTATCCAATTCTCGCTGCTGTCATCAAGCAGAAAGTTGAACATTACGCCATCCTGGTATGAATATACCTCCGGCATACCGGGGGTGCCCGTTACCTTATCAAAATCGACTATTCCCGATGTGTCGTCTTTAACCTCTGTGTAGATATAGATATTGCTTTCATCCCACAGAAAATAAGAGTACGCATCTACGCCTGTATCCCAACCGAAATGCTTTTTGATATTTTCCTCGGTGAAAGGATCGGAAAATCCCCAAACATAATACGGCTGCAGCTTGTAGTCTATCCTTTCGGACTTTAGATATGCATCGTCGAGCTTTCCGTCAACGGTAGGCGTGCCGTAAGCAACGCGGCTGCGCACGGTCTGCTGCTCCTCGGTAGGCTCTGCGGATTCTGCAGCGGCTGTCGGGCAGAGCAGTGCAGACAGCATGCATGCGGTGAGTGTCAGCGTGAGGATTTTCTCTTTCATGTTTTTCTTCCTTTCTTGCGGCGGAGAGCGGGGGATATCCTCCTCTCGGCGGCATTGCCTGCTCAGAAGTTTTCAGGTCTGCGGCATACTGTGCAGACAGAGTTTTCATACGTGTGCGACTCGGTAACAGACGCGCCGCAGTTGCAGTAAAGCGTGTGATAGTACGGGTTTGAAGGGGAACAGCTGTTGCAATAGGTATGAACGTGCGTACCGTTGTGCGAGACTGCTATGCCTTCGTCGCGGCATTCGGTTGCTTCGTTTGAGATAACTGTAATCTCGTATGTTTTTGTGCTGTCGGTCTTATTTGTAACGTAAAAGTCGGCAAGAGAGCCGTTCCATGCAGCACCGCCCTGCTTGACCGCGCCCGTTTCGACCTCGGTTATACGAACGCTGTATTCGTTCATCGCAGGTTCCATGATAATGCTGCCCTGCGCTTCACTGAAATTGGTATAGCCGTCGCTGTTAATACCGAGTACGGCGCGGCTGAGTCTGACTTCTCCCTTAGAGCCTGCGGGCAGGGTGAATCTCTCGCGGTAGAGGGTATCACCGAGATTCGCGGTACTGTCTACAGCTGCAGAACCGGCTCTGCCGCCGAGCATGAGCTCGCGCGATGCGGTATAATTTACACGACCGAAGCCTGTCTGATCGGAGAAACCGCTCTTTTGACCGGCGCACTGCGTGCAGCCGCCCATGATGATGTTTTTCAGTAGGGTAACGTTATTTTTCAGCCCCGGAAATTCCTGCATAAGCTTTACTGCTATGCCCGTGACTACAGGCGCAGAAAAGCTCGTCCCGCTGACCTTGCCAAAATTCGGTATAACAATATCCTCACCGGGCGCCGTGACCTCGGGCTTGTATATATCATCCTCATACTCCATGAAGGATGAAAAATCGGAGATTCTGTTTTTATTATTGACAGAGCCGACGGTCAGAGCGTCGATAGACAGACCGGGCTTTATTATCATCTGATAGTACGATTCTCCTACATATTCGGAGTCGCTTGTATTTCCCGCAGAGATAATGAGCAAGCAGCCCGTAGTTGCTATCGCGTTGTCGATATACGCGCAGACATTTGTATAGTGCGACATCGTTGAGCTTTCTTTTTTGACTACATAAGGACCTACGGGAGTGAGCCAATAATCCTCAAATGTCAGCATGGTTGCGCTCATATTTATCACGTCGACCGACTGCGTTATCATCAGCCAGTTCAGGCAATCGACAAATGATACGTTATTGGTGTTCGGGTTGGGATTATAATTGTAAGCTGCGCAGCGGAACGAAACATCGGGCGCTATGCCGTAGGTTCCGCCGATTATCGACATGACCTCGGACGCATGAGCAGCGCTGTAGCTGCTTCCGTATGAGATTACGGAGTTTGTCGGGAAGTTGGTGAGATTGCTCGGGCGGTCGCCCTCGAGTATTCCTACCTTGATTCCCGTGCCGGTATAAGTGGTTCTGTCGGTTATACCTACGTCGGAATACACCTGCGCAAGCGTGTACTCAACGGTGGAATCGGAGGCAGTACTCTCTTCGGTCATGATATTCGTCGGTGCGATGTCGACCTTTACCGAGCGGATACCCGCGCCCGATGCATATTCTATCAGCTCGGAGCGTTCGGTGCCGTAATCCTCTACGGAATCGTAGTCAATCTCGATATACGGCGCAACATACGAGCAGGATACACGACCCTCTTCAAGCTCGGGGGCAAGCGCTTCGTTTCTGCTTCTGTAGTATTCGCCGACGCGGGCGCGTCTTGCATCCTTGTCAAGCTCCGACAGCTCGGCGAGATTTATCGTCGGGTAGTCGGTCTCGATGAAGGCTACTATGTCATAGTCGTCCGCCGAGACAGACGGGTCGGCCGCAGAGAGGGCGGAGAAATCGAAGGATTCCTCAAATTCGACATCTTCATCGGCATAGATAGAGCCGAAAACGATTGTTGAGGCGAGTATCGACGCGGAAAGGGCAAGCGATATCGCCGTGCGATGCTTTTTCATATTACATATTCCTTTCGTCTGACAACAGTCGGCTGCCGCGGGGCTTTTATATCGGTATAAAAGCCCCGTGCGCCTATGTTATATAATGGATACGGATGTGCTGCAACGTTGCACCTGTAAACATTATATACTTATATTTCCAAATTGTCAAGAGATTGGAATAAAATAATGCAAAAATATGGTATTTAGTGCGCGAACGCGCGAATTTATGCTTCCGCAGCGCGCAATGCGTCGTCTGCGTATCAGCAGCGCGCGATGCGCCGCCGTCGTGACAGAAGCACATAATGCGTTGTCCGCATGCCGACTGTGCGTGACGTTGTCTGTGCATTAGCTGTGCACATGCACTGTTCATGTATCGCTGCGCGCAACACGGCGCCGTGTATCAGCTGCGTGCGATGAGCTTCATCAGTGCGACAAGGTCGCGTACATCTACGGCACCGTCAAGGTTTACATCCTGAATAGGAGTAGGCTCCGCCTTACCCGCAATGTTCTTCATCAGCCGGATGAGGTCTAATGTGGTGAGACTGCCGTCGCCGTTGAGATCGCCGCTGCTTGTGCCGACAAGGTCGATATAACGCTTTGTCTGCGATGCGGTCGAGATGTCGTACTTTGTTCCGTATACCATCTCGGAGTACCATGCTCCTTTGAGGTTTTCGGGGCGCTCGTACCGCTTTTCGCCGATGTAATTCATTATCTGAGCCGAGGCTTCGATCGAGCTGCCGAGCTTGAGCGTTTTTTCGATAGCCTGCTCGGTGAGCGGTATCTTCAGCTCAACGGAGTAGCCCGTGTCGGTGTTTTTAACGGCATAGCAGCCGCTGTTCGGCTGCGTGTCGGACGAGCCGTCGTAGCTGAGCGCGCTGAGTGTGGTGAGGTTTTCTCCGTTTACGATTCCGGCTATCCGCCCTCCGCGCTCGACAAAGACGGTCGCAGACCCTCCGCCCGGTGTCTTAAGCGTGATACTTACGCCATCCTGCCAGCGCAGTGCATAACCATTCGGCATATCGGGGTCGAGCTCATTCATGTCTAACAGACCGATGGAGCTGTCCTTTACCTCGAAATAATAGTAGATATTTGCATCATCCCACAGAGCGTAAGAGCTTGCCTCGATACCGTCTGCCCATTTGTATTTTTCTGCGGCTTCCTCCTCGGTGAGGCTGCCGTCCTCATGGCAGAACCACGGCTGCAGCTTATATTCTACCTTCGCGGAGCGGGTGTACAGATCATCGAGTTCACCGTCGACGGTCGGCGTACCGTAGGTTATACGGTCGTGTATCTCTTCGGTGGGAGAGGGTGTTTCCTCGGCTGCGATGGGGCAGAGCATAGCGGAGGCTATGAGCAGTGCGCACGGGAGCATAAACTTTTTCATAATGACAGTCCTTTCTGTTTTGCGGCAGTCTTTAATGTTATGTTTGATGTTGGTATTTGATGTGTGGTTGCCTTTATATCCCTCGGTTATCGGTCTGCGCTGTTCAACGGTATCAGCCCTTTCTCTCTTGTATACGATTTATAACCGAGCGGCGCTTGGCAAAATTAATTCCGATGCATACTCGGTATTCTTACATTGTTAATATTAGGAGTATCTACGTTCACATGATAACATATAATTGTCTTAAAGTCAATATATTTGTCAAAATACGCAGAATTTTTTCCTGTGCTCCGGCGGTAATATTGCACATTATGTCGAAAAATACGGAAAAATGTCCCTTTGGGGAGCTAACGGCAGCCCGTTCGGTCCTTACAGCAGCTCGTGCAGCCTCTTATCGCTCTGCGGGAGCAGAAATGCAGGCGGAATATCGAGCACCGTGCGGCATCCGCGCTCCCCGTTTTCATGCATACGTGCGACGGCGCGCGCACAGCAGAGCAGCACCGACGCGGTAAAACGCGGATTTGAATCGAGCCGCAGCGAGAATTCCGCCGTGCTGCCCTCGCCGTGACGTATAACCCTTCCGCCGTGCGGCATTCCTGCGTGCTCGCGCTCCATCTGCTCGGCAGTTATAAAGATGACCTCCGTGTCGTACGGCTCGTAATAATCGGGTATCGCGCGGATATCCGCGGCAATGCGTTCGCGGTCTGCGTCGGGTGCGGCGACAACGTAGCATTCGCGGCGGTGCATTTCGCGCTCGCTCGGCTTTCCTTCACCGCTGCGCGCACGGTCGACGGCGAGCGGTATCGGAACGGTGTATTCGCGCGCGTCGATAACGCCCCTTACATGCCTTGCTGCTTCGGAGTGCCCCGCGCTGACCCCGCGCCCCCAGAATGTAAAGCTCTCGCCGTGCGGGATGAAGGCTTCGCCGAATGCCCGCATTATCGAAAACAGCCCCGGATCCCATCCCGCCGCGACAAGCGCAAGCGTTCCGCCCTCCCGCGCTGCTGCGTCGACCGCACTGATATGACGGGCGATGCGCCCGTGACAGTCGTAGCTGTCGACTATCGAATGACGGCGGGCGAGCGCGGGCGAGACAATGGGCGTATCCTGCGCGGAGCCCGAGCATACTATCATAACGTCTATCCGCTCCGCCTGTTCGTCGGTCGCTTCGGTCGGGAGTATCAGCGTGCCGAACGGGGAAGACAGTCCGTCCGGTGCGCGGTGTGTAAATATTGCCGCCGTCTGCATGTCGCTGCTGCGCGCCGCGGCTTCTTCAACTCCGTGCCCGAGATTGCCGTAGCCGTATATTCCTATTCGTATCATGGTGATTTCCTTTCATTATATTATATGCTTTCGGTATTGCCTGAGCTCGGTAATATATATGACCCCGCGCGGGGGTGTATGACGGGGGCGGCTGAGTGAAAGATGCGGCGGCGCGGTACGGCGGCGGGGACGCTGCAACGGTGGGTGGTGTGACGGCGTTGGCACTGTGGTGACGGTAATGATGCGACGGCGGCGAGCTGATTTCGGTCGGTGGAGTTACGATGCAGCGACGGCGGCTGCGTCATGACGGCGAAATACGGCGGCACGACATATATTTTTAAAAAATAAAATGAGCTTTGGCTATTGACTTTAACGAATTAAAGTGATAAAATAACAGAGCAAAGAAAGAACAGGAGACACAGCGATGCAGATAAACGACGAATTGATGCAGAGGAGCGAGCGAATTGTGCTCGGCTTGCAGCAGATGTATCTCGATGCGGGGTACACGCCCTATCGGATGAGCAAGTTTGAAGAATACGATCTGTATGCGGATAACAAGGATTTTCTGATATCGGATAACGTAATTACATTTACCGACACGAGCGGTCGGCTGATGGCGCTCAAGCCCGATGTGACGCTCTCGATAGTTAAGAATCTCGGCGACCGTCCCGACGAGGTACAAAAGGTCTTTTACCGTGAGAACGTTTATCGCGTATCGCGCGGTACGGGCTCGTACAAGGAGATGCTTCAGGCGGGGCTCGAATGCATCGGAAAGGTCGGCAGGGCGGAGCTGCTTGAGGTCATAAGACTTGCGGCGCAGAGCCTTTCTCAGATTTCCGACCGCTCGGTGCTCGCGCTGTCTAGCCTCGACGTTATCGAGGAGGCGATGTCGGGGGAGAGCAGTGCTGCGGAAGCGCGGGGGCGCGTATTTTCCGCACTCGGCGACCGCAGCTATTCCGCACTGCGCACGGTCTGCTCGGAGTACGGCTTCTCCTCGGAGAGCACCGAGCTGCTTTGCGCGCTTGCGTCGGTTCACGGTAAGGTATCCGAGACGCTTCCCGAGCTGCGCAGACTGTTTGCAGACTCGTCATGCGCGTCGCTCGGTGCGTTCATACTGACGCTCGAAGCGATATCCGAGAGCGAATTCTCGGACTCGGTCGATGTCGATTTTTCGGTAGTCTGCGATCCCGGATACTATTGCGGCATCGTCTTTAAGGGCTATGTACACGGCGTTCCCGATGCAGTGCTGTCGGGCGGTCGGTACGACCGACTTATGCACAGAATGCAGCGCCGCTCGCGCGCGGTCGGCTTTGCCGTTTATGCGGACATGCTCGAGCGGATAGGCGACGGCGGGGAGGAGCAGGGCAGACTGCCGGGCGATTATCTCAACGTCGCACTGCCGAAGGGCAGACTCGGCGAGAAGATATACGCGATGTTTGCCCGCGCGGGCTATGAGTGCCCTTCGATATGCGAGCAGAATCGCAAGCTGTTCTTCGAAAATCCCGAAAAGCGGGTGCGTTATTTCTGGGTCAAGCCGTCCGACGTTGCGATATATGTCGAGCGCGGCGCAGCCGATATCGGCGTATGCGGCAAGGACATTCTTGCCGAGTACGAGCCCGATGTATACGAACTGCTTGACACGGGAAAGGGCAGATGCAGAATGGCGGTCGCGGGTCCGCGTGATTTCAGCTACACACCCGGAAACACGCTGCGCGTCGCAACTAAGTTTTCGTCGGTCGCAAAGCGCTATTATCTCTCGCGCGGCATAGATATCGACATCATTCATCTGAACGGCTCGATAGAGATCGCGCCGCTGCTCGGGCTGTCGGACGTTATCGTCGACATCGTCGAGACGGGCGCTACGCTCCGCGAAAATAATCTTGAGGTCAAGCAGGAGGTATTCGACATCAGCGCAAGGCTGATAGCAAATAAATCGTCATATAAGTTCGGCAGAGAGGCGATAGACGATATCGTTGCAAAGCTGTCCGAAATGACTCGCGAAAAGGGGGAGTAAGCAATGATAAGGATACTCGAATACGGAGAGGTAGAGCGCAGCGAGATATTCGCACGCACCGAGCCGCGCGCAGGCGCTGAGGATACGGTGCGCGACATTATAGCCGATGTACGTGCTCGGGGAGACGCGGCGCTGCTCGAGTACGGCAGACGCTTTGACAGCCCCGAGCTTGACAGTCTGACGGTGAGCGCGGGTGAGATAGATGCGGCGCTTGAGTCGGTCGAGCCCGAATTCCTCCGCATACTGCGCGAGGCGGCGGACAATATACGCGAGTTTCACGGGCATCAGAAGCGCAGCAGCTTTATCATAAGCGAGCGAGAGGGTGTTGTTATCGGACAGAAGGTAATGCCCATTGAGCGCGCGGGTCTGTATGTGCCCGGCGGAACGGCGGCATATCCGTCTACCGTTCTTATGGACGCTATCCCCGCAAAGATAGCCGGCTGCCGCGAGGTCGTTATCACTACCCCCGTCTGCCGTGACGGCAGCATTCCGCCCGTTATTCTCGCAGCCGCATCGGTCGCGGGAGTTGATAGGATATTCAAGGTCGGCGGTGCGCAGGCTGTTGCGGCGCTTGCGTACGGAACGGAGACCGTTCCGCGCGTCGACAAGATCGTCGGTCCCGGGAATGCATACGTAGCAGAGGCAAAGCGACAGGTTTACGGCGCTGTTTCCATCGACATGATAGCGGGTCCGAGTGAGATACTTATCGTATCCGACGGCGGAAGCGACCCTGTCTGCGTCGCTGCGGATCTGCTCTCGCAGGCTGAGCACGACCGCATGGCGAGCGCGGTGCTCGTTACCGATTCCCGTGTGCTTGCAGAGGCGGTGCGTGAGGAGATAGAGCGTCAGCTGCCGCTGCTCGAGCGCTGCGACATCGCCCGCGCGTCTATCGACGATAACGGAAAGATAATCGTTGCGCCGTCCGTAGCGTCGGCGATTGATATCGCGAACGAGATAGCCCCCGAGCATCTTGAGCTGTGTGTAGAAAACCCCTTCGACCTGCTCGATTCGGTGCGCAACGCAGGGTCGGTATTTATGGGCAGAAACTGCCCCGAGGCGCTCGGCGATTACTTCGCGGGACCTAATCACACCCTTCCCACAGGCGGCAGTGCAAGATTTTCGAGCCCGCTCTCGGTCGACGATTTTGTCAAAAAGACGCAGTTCACCTACTACACGGGCGCGGCGCTTGAAAAGGTCGCGGACAAGGTCGCATATTTTGCGCGCAAGGAGGGGCTGACGGCTCATGCCCGCAGCGCACTCGTCCGCGGCGAACGCAATAAGGACTGATAATACGCGACAGCGCGGTACAGCGATAATGCAGTAAAGTGCGATAATGTGATGTGCTGAACCGCGATGGCACGATACATAGCCGAATGTGCTACAGCCGAACCGAATGCGCTGCAGCCGAATGCGCGACAAAAAAGCCGCAGTATACATGAGAAAGGACGCTTTCGCCGTGAAAGCAGTGTAAGATGAGCAGATTTTTTTCGGATAAGTATTCGCTTCTGACACCGTATACACCGGGGGAGCAGCCGCAGGACAGGCGATATATAAAGCTTAATACAAACGAGTCGCCCTATCCGCCGTCTCCCGTCGCGTGCAGACTTGCGCGCGAGGAAGCAAACAGCTGCATGCTCTATTCCGACCCGCAGTGCCGCTCGCTCAGAGCTGCGGCGGCGGAGTATTTCGGCATCGGTGAGGACGCGGTAGTGTTTGGTAACGGCTCGGATGAGGTGCTGAATTTTGCTTTTTCCGCCTTCTGTGACAATCGCTGCCCCGCGATTTTCCCCGATATATCCTACGGCTTTTATCCCGTTTTTGCCGAGCAGTGCGGCGTTTTGTATCGCACCGTTCCGCTGCGGGAGGATTATTCGATAGATCCCCGCGATTATTTTTCTGCGGGCGGCACGGTATTTATCGCAAATCCGAACGCCCCGACGGGAATGGCGCTCGGGCTCGACGATATCGAGGCAATAGTCCGTGAGAACCCAGACAACGTCGTTGTTATCGACGAGGCGTATGTCGATTTCGGCGCGCAGAGCGCCGTACCGCTGACGCAGCGATATGATAACCTGCTTGTTGTGCAGACCTTTTCAAAGTCGCGCAGTCTTGCGGGCGCGCGTCTCGGCATCGGTATCGGCTCGGCGGAACTGATACGCGATCTCGAAACGCTGCGTTACTCGGTCAACCCCTACAATATCAACCGCATGACGATGGCGGCGGGTGTCGGTGCGCTTGCCGACCGCGAATATTTTGACGTATGCCGCAGCCGCATTATCGCGACGCGCGAGCGGACGGCGGAATCGCTGCGCGGGCTTGGCTTTACCGTACTGCCGTCGAGTGCGAACTTTCTCTTTGCAAAAAGCCCCGATATCGGCGGTGCGGCGCTGTATAAGGCGCTGAAGGCGAGGGGAATACTCGTCAGGCATTTCACCGCTCCGCGGCTCGACGACTGGAACCGTATCACGGTGGGCAGCGAGGACGAGATGTCCGCACTGCTCGACGCAATATCCGATATAATAAAGGAAGAAAAATCATGAGAGTGGCAAGTATTGACCGAAAAACCGCGGAGACCGACATCTCGCTGACCCTTGATCTTGACGGCAGCGGAAAGAGCGATATTGATTCGGGCTGCGGCTTTCTTGACCATATGCTGACCCTGTTCGCGTCGCACGGACGGTTCGACCTCCGTGTGCGCTGCAAGGGCGATACTAATGTAGACTATCACCATACCGTAGAGGATATCGCGATTGTGCTCGGCAGCGCATTTTCCGAGGCGCTCGGCGACAAGCGCGGTATCAGACGCTACGGCGACACCATTCTGCCGATGGATGAGGCGCTTATTCTCAGCGCGGTCGATCTGTCGGGGCGTGCGCAGCTCGTTTACATGCTTGATATACCGACCGAGCGCGTCGGCGATTTCGATACAGAGCTGTGTGAGGAATTCTGGCTCGGCTTTGCGCGTCGGGCGGAGTGCACACTGCATCTGCGCTCGCTTTCGGGGCGCAATTCGCACCATATAATAGAGGGCGCGTTCAAGTCGGCTGCGCGCAGTCTCCGTCAGGCGGTCAGCATTGACCCCGCGTATGCGGGTGAGATACCATCTACAAAGGGGGCGCTGTGATGGTCGCAATCGTCGATTACGGAGTAGGAAATCTCTTTTCACTCGAGTGTTCGCTGCGCGCGATAGGGCAGAGCGTTACGGTCAGCGGTGACAGCGATGTTCTTGCGGAGGCGGACAGAATAATTCTCCCGGGTGTCGGGGCGTTCGGCGATGCGGCTGAAAAGCTGCGCGCGACGGGGCTTGACCGCGTTCTCTGCAGACTTGCCGCAGACGGAAAGCCGCTGCTCGGTATCTGTCTCGGAATGCAGCTGCTGTTTGAACGCAGCTATGAGTACGGCGAGCACGCGGGGCTCGGGCTTTTGCGCGGCAGCATCGTTCCGCTTGCGGGCGCTGTGCCGCAGGGGTACAAGATACCGCATATGGGCTGGAACGCACTCGAAAAGCGCGGCGAGCATCCGCTGCTGAGCGGGGTGCGCGACGGGGCATATGTGTATTTTGTTCATTCGTATTATGCGGCAGGCGGTGATGGCGGCGTTGCCGAGGATACCATCGCATCGACCGAATACGGCGTGCCCGTTACCGCTGCGGCGGCGCGCGGCAACGTTATGGGCTGTCAGTTCCATCCCGAAAAGAGCGGCGAGGTCGGTCTCGGGATACTCCGTGCCTTCTGCTCGTGAGAGGGCATCACGTGAGAGGGTATATTAGTATTGAAAGGAGCCTTTGCACGGCGGAGGCAGGGTTATAAGTATGCTTATTTTTCCCGCAATTGATCTGTACGGCGGCGAGGCGGTACGCCTGCTCCGAGGGGATTATGATAAAAAGACGGTCTACAGCACCGACCCGCTTGCGGTAGCGCGGGATTTCGCCGCCGCGGGCGCGGAATGGATACATCTTGTCGACCTTGAGGGCGCGCGCGACGGCACCGCTCCTGCGTATGAGCTTATCTGTCGGATAAAGTCGGAGATAGGACTGCGCTGCGAGGTCGGCGGCGGTATACGCGATCTTTCGGCGGTGCGTCGCTATCTCGACGCGGGCATAGACCGCGTAATTCTCGGCACGGCGGCGGTCACCGCCCCCGATTTTCTGCGCGAGGCGGCACGGCTTTACGGCGAGCGTATCGCCGTCGGAGTCGATCTGCGCGACGGCTATGTTGCCATAAAGGGCTGGACCGAAACGACCGAGCACTCTGCGCTCGATTTCTGCCTCGAGGCGGAGAGCATGGGCGTCGGAACGCTTATCTGTACCGACATCTCGCGCGACGGCGCTATGCGCGGCACTAACCGCGAGCTCTACCGCACGCTGTCCGAGCAGACGGGTATGAATATTATCGCGTCGGGCGGCGTCAGCAGTATGGATGATATCCGTGCACTGCGTGAGCTCGGTCTGTACGGCGCTATCGTCGGCAGGGCATATTATACGGGCGATATAAAGCTCGGCGAGGCGATAGACGCGGCGAGATAAATTGCTGCGGAGCTTTCAAACCGACGGCGCGGGGCGAGACGGCATCGCTGCGGCGCTGACCGTGCGCTGTAAAACGGTGCTGCACGGTATCGCGTCGGGTATCGCGCCGTGCTGACTCGCTGTACAGGGGCGGCCGTGCGGCGCGGCTGACGAATATGTGAGAAAGGGGCTTTTTGCAAAAGCTACGGTCCTGAAAATGATAACAAAGAGAATAATTCCGTGCCTTGACGTTCGAGACGGTCGTGTTGTAAAGGGCGTTAACTTCGAGGGGCTGCGTGACGTATCATCCCCCGTCGAGCTTGCCGCATATTACAGCAGGGCGGGCGCGGATGAGCTTGTGTTTTATGATATTACCGCGTCTGCCGAGGGCAGGCGGCTGTTTACCGACATACTCACCGAGACCTGCCGCGGGGTGTTTATCCCGCTGACGGTCGGCGGAGGTATCGGCTCGCTTGACGATTTTGAACGGGTACTCGGCTGCGGTGCTGACAAGGTGAGTGTAAATTCGGGCGCTATCCGAAATCCCGCTCTGATCGGTGAGGCGGCAAAGCGCTACGGTGATCAGTGCGTCGTTCTGTCGGTCGATGTAAAGCGCGTCGGCGGTGAGTTGCACGTGTTTGCGCGCGGCGGCAGAGATGACACGGGCATGGAGGCTATCGAGTGGATACGCCGCTGCGTCGGAGACGGCGCGGGCGAGGTAGTTGTCAACTCCATCGACACCGACGGTGTTCGCGGCGGCTTTGATATCCCCATGCTGCGCGCGGTGTGCGATGCCGTCGGCGTCCCCGTAATTGCGTCGGGAGGCGCGGGCTGCATACGTGATTTTATCGATCTGTTCTGCGAGCTGCCCGGTGTTGACGCGGGTTTGGCTGCGTCTATATTCCATTTCGGTGATGTCGGCATAGCCGAGCTCAAGCGCGAAATGCAGCGGAGCGGAATCCCCGTCAGGCTTTGAACGTGCTGACGCATATCTGCAAACAAAATCGCAATGCTAAATTGTAATATTATATCGGGAAAGGGCGACCCTGCCGTGCAGGGCGGTGAACGAAAATGGCAGTAATTGATGAACTGAAATTCGACGAGCGCGGGCTTATTCCCGCAATAGTTATCGACAGCGAGAGCCGCGAGCTGCTTACTCTCGCATACATGAGCCGCGAGAGCCTTGACATAACGCTTGAGCGCGGGCTCACCTGCTTCTGGAGTCGTTCGAGACAGCAGTTATGGCTCAAGGGTGAGACGAGCGGCAACTATCAACATGTAGTGCGCATCGTTGCCGACTGCGACCGCGACGCGCTCGAGGTGTTTGTGCGCCCCGACGGTCCCGCATGTCACACGGGAAGCCGCTCATGCTTTACGGGCGAGGTCTACGGTGCGGAGGAGATGAGCGAGGGCTTTTCGTATGAAGGGCTGATGGAGCTCATTCGCGGCAGAAAGACCGAGCAGAAGGAGGGCTCGTACACTACCTATCTTTTCCAAAAGGGGCTTGACAAGATACTCAAGAAGATAGGCGAGGAGAGCACTGAGGTAATTATCGCGGCAAAGGCTGAGGATAAACGCGAGACTGTCTACGAGATAGCGGACCTTGCATATCACGTGATGGTGCTTATGGTCGAGGCGGGCATATCGCTCGACGATATCCGCGCGGAGCTTGCCTCACGTCATGTCATCGACAAGAAGGTCAAGCAGGAGAAGATGAACTGATGGAGCGCATATCGGGCGATTTTCATATACATTCGACCTTCAGCGACGGGCGCGACGGGCTGCGCGAGCTTGCCGAAGCGGCGACTGCGCGCGGAATGACGGCGATGGGCTTTTCCGACCACTGCTATACTCCGCATGACACGAGCTACTGCATGCCCGCGGCGCAGCTTGACGAGTATATCGCGGAGTGCCGCGCGCTGCACGATGAATACCGCGGCAGACTTGACATTCTCTGCGGCATCGAGCAGGATTATTTCGGCGGGCGCGCCGACGGCAGATACGATTATGTAATCGGCTCGGTGCACTATCTGCCCGCGGGGGATACTCCGCTCGCGATAGACGAGGGCGCCGACGAGCTCACCGCGCTGACGGAGCGGTACTACGGCGGGGATATTATATCGGCTGCCGAGTGCTACTTTTCGCTTGTCGCGGAGGTCGGTACGGTCACGGGCGCGGGGATAGTCGGACATTTTGACCTGATAACTAAGTATATCGAGCGCGGTCTGAAGCTCGATACATTATCGCCGAGATATTGCAGGGCATGGCAGCGCGCTGCCGACCGACTGCTGTCGGAGGGGCTGATATTCGAGATAAATACGGGCGTGGTCTCGCGTGGATACCGCAGCTCGCCGTATCCTTCCGATGAGATGATAGATTATATCGCCGCGCACGGCGGGCGCTTTATTCTCTCGAGCGACAGCCACCGCACGGATACGCTCTGCTACGGCTTTGAAGAATGCAGGGATGCTTTCTGCGCGAGATACGGTGAACGGAGCCGCGAGCTGCTGCTTGAGTCGCCGCTCGGTTGAGGAGCTTTTGACTGAGCGCTGATTTTCTTGGCGGTATATTGGTTGTCGAATATAAAAACATGGCACAGCAATGCACTTTACGGTGCGCTGCTGTGCCATTTATGTATTTGCTTCGTAAAGGCTCGTTTTTGAATTGTTAATAAAACGACTCTTTAGCCTCCCCGCGGGGATAGATAAAAATGTTCGGAGCAAGTGATTTTGCCCCGTCAGGCGTACAAGCGTACGTCGAGGGGCAAAAACGCTCGCAGAAAAAGTGAATTTATTCTTTGCGGAGAAATCCGTCAGGATTTCTTCCTATTTTTCTTGGCTTCTCTGCTGCACTGAAAACAAATTGTTACTTATTCACTTTTTCGTTCCGGACTTTTTTAGCATCCCCGATTACACATACCAGAGATCGAAGTATGCCCTACAAATCTTTTTCATCTCTTCCCAGACGACGTTCTGTCTTGCGGCTGTAGTGAAGTGCGCGAGGCTTGCCTTTTCGCCTGTGCGGCAGCGCTCGCCGAGATAGCCCTCGGAGATGAGTGCGTCTACCGTCTTTTCGCCGCCGATGCGCTCGGCGTTCTCAACCATCCAGCGGAGCAGGACGGGAGAGGAATCACGCTCAACTGCGGTCCAGATATTGACCTTGCATATACCGTCGGCAAAGAGCGACTTTATCTGATCGGCGGTGACGGAGGAAGTGCCGTGCAGCACTATCTTCTCGCCGATAACCCTCTTTATTTCTCTTGCTGCGTCGCCGTAGTACTTAAGATCCTTACCGGAAGCACGGTGCTCGGTTCCGAGATTGCAGACGACGAGGTCAACGCCCGTCTCGCGTACAAAGCGGTCGGCATCCTCGGGGGTGGTTATGGAGTTATGGGTCGAGCCGCCTGCGTCGTAAATCTCGTCGCAAGCGCCCTCGATGAGGATCTTGCCCTGCATTTTGCGGACAAATGCGGCGGTCATCTCGATATTCTTCTCAAACGGGAAGGTCGATGCATCGTACATAATAGATGCAAAATCGCTGAGGTCGCCCTCGAGCAGGTCGGCATCGTCTACAGGCTGAACGTGGTCGAGATGCAGCATCGCGGTGACGTGCGGATAAGCGTCGGCGAGTATATGCGCGTCGGCTGCAAAGCAGCGCAGACCGATATCGGCGCGGCGGCTGTGCGTGTAGTAGGTCGCCTGCGGGCGATGGCTGTACTTTATCGTCATGGCGATGGTCACGGGAACGGTCTCATAGCCGCCCGCTGCCGCAAACTCCTCCGCAGCGGCGAAGATAGCCTCGGTGGTGGTGAGATTTTCGCTGCATATGCAGGGAATTACCCATCCCTTTTTTGAGGCATCCGCGTAGATTTCTTTGACTTTTTTATAATCCGAAACAACAGGCATCTGCTTGCTCCCCCTGATAATTAAATGATTGTTGACATATCTTGTCCCGTATATTATAATATTTTACAGGTTATAAGTCAATAAGCAATTTGATTTGCATTTATATTTTGATCGGAAGGAATTAAAGCTATGATACTTCTCGGACTTGACGCGGGCAGCACCGCCATCAAATGCGTTGCATTTTCGGAGGACGGCAGACAGCTCGCACTTGCCTACACGGAATACGGAACGGGCGCGGGCGCGGGCGATATGGATGCCGACGCAATGTTTGCTGCGGCAAAGCAGGTTATTGCGCGCTGTGCGGCGGATGATGCCGTAGATGCATCGGATATCGCAGCAGTTGCCGTGACGAGCTTCGGTGAGGCGTGTGTTCCCGTCGATAAAAACGGTGCATGTCTTTCGAGCATGCTTATGTACACCGACAGCAGGGGGCAGCGCGAGGCAGAGCGCGTGCTCGGCAGACTCGGAGCGGATAGGATAGGCGAGATAACCTGCACGGAGTTTGCGCCGATGTACTCGCTGCCTAAAATAATCTGGCTGATGGAGAACAAGAGCACCGTGCGCGAGCGCGCGTACAAGTTTCTTCAGGCGGCGGATTTTATCTGCTACCGTCTGAGCGGGGCGCTTACCTCAAATTATGCACAGGCCTGCCGCACCGCGGCATTCGACGTTGAAGCACGCCGTTTCTCTGCAGAGGTGCTCGGTGCCGCGGGGCTTGATCCCGAACTGATGCCCGAACCCGTCCCGTGCGGAACGGTGGTCGGGACTATCCTGCCCGACCTTGCCGCGGAGCTCGGGCTTCCCGCATCAATGCGTGTCGTTCAGGGCTCTCACGATCAGATAGCAGCCGCAACAGGCGCAGGCGTGCTTGCTCCCGGTCAGGCTGTCGACGGCACGGGAACTGTCGAGTGCATCACCCCTGTATTCGACCATATTATACGCGAGCGCGAGTTTGTCGGCTCGAATTTCGTCTGCGTTCCGCATTCGGTCGAGGGACTTTACGCGACCTATGCTTTCAATTTTTCGGGCGGAGTGCTGCTCAAATGGATACGTGACAGCTTTGCATCGAATGAGCGCCGTCGCGCGTCGGAGCTCGGCTGCAGTGCGTACCGTCTGCTTGACGAGGCATGCCCGAAGGAGATAAGCGATGTTATTATCGTGCCGCATTTTCTCGGCGCGGGCGGAACACCCGATGTCGCGCCCGACGCAAAGGGCAGCATCATCGGCATGACAATGCGCACGGGCGTCGGAGAGCTGTACCGCGCGGCTATGGAGGGGCTTACTTTCGAGATGGTATATAACCTCGAAAGACTTGAGCCGTTCGGCATCTCTGTCACCGATCTTATGGCTACGGGCGGCGGCTCATGCTCGCCGATATGGCTGCGCATAAAGGCGGACATTTTCGGAGCGCTCTCGGGTATTCGCTCGATAACCCCTCTGCTTACGGCGGAGGCGGGCGCTGCGGGCTGTGCGATGCTCGCGGGCAGGGCGATAGGGCTTTATTCGTCGCTTGACGAGGCTGCGGAGCTGTTTGTGCGTCGCGGTGAGCCCGTCGTGCCCGATGGTTCGGTCGCGGAAAGATATGCAGAGAAGTACGAAAAATATAAAAAGATACGTAATTTCGCACTCGATATGTATAGATAACGGCGATGCGCGAGGTAGCGATACCGAGCATGACAATATTGTGTGCGGCATTGCTGTGAGGCGCGTAATAAATGATATAGCTCTGACGGGCAGACCGCAAAATGCTGCCGCCGTCAGAGCTTTTCTACCATTATATTATATATGCCGTACCCGTATGAGCGGGCGTGTATTAAACGCGCCGTTTCATATCAGTCGCGGGTCAATCGGCGTAGTATGCTTCCGCCGCGTCTGCATTATAAGGCAGATACTCGAGCGGGTCAACAACGGCATCATCCTTGTACATCTCAAGATGCAGATGGGGCGACTGCGCTGTCTCAAACAGTGCGCCGTCGGCGACCGATGCGATAACATCGCCGCAGCTAATCGCGCCGCCTACGGTCAGCGACGCTGTCGAATCGGGGTCGAGCCCGCGATAAACGGTCGCATAGCCGCTGCTGTGCCCGATGCGCACGCAGCGTCCGCTCATGTCGTCATCATAAACGCTCTCGACTATACCGTCCGCGCAGCAGCGCACCTCGGTGCCTATCGGTGCGTCAATGTCTATTCCCATGTGTGTGCGATAGTCGTTCATCGTTATCGAGAAAACGGGCATATCTGCCGAAAATGATGCGCTGACCTTGCCGCCCACCGGCATTATGAACTCGGGTGCGCGCTCCTCTGCGGGAGCGATAACGGGCTCGGTCTCGTCGTCGAGTCCGTCTATGGCGTCTACCCCTGCGTTAACGGGTGCGGTTGCCTCGCTCTGAGGCGCGGCGGTTGTCGCGAGCGGCGCGGGCGCGTCGGTCACATCGGGCGCGGGGGTATCTTTTCTCGAGGAGATCGCGGTGAAAATGGTTACACACATAATCGAAGCGAGCATCAGCGCAAGGATTATGTATATAACGCCGCTGAGCTTAGCTCTCTTTGCGTTATAATCCATAACTCTTTTTTCCTTTCGTTTTTTTGTTCGGGCTTTCTGAGGAAAGGCGCAAAAATGCAAAAGCTGCATCTCGGTGCTTCCTTCATCGGTTATTTTGCGGCAGTGCAGCCTTTTTTATTCACGAAAAGAAAAATATATTTGCTTTCATCGCGACGTGAGCTTAGGTGTTTGCTTTTTTTGCATGACGGCACGGCTGCGGGTGTTTGTCTTTACATGGCGACATGGACGGCGCAGTGTGACCCGACGATTTGTTGACGTAAGCATTCCTGCGGTTATCAATCGTCGGCAGCGAATTAAAAAAACAAAAACACCCGTTCTGCTTGCGCGGCGAGAAAAACGGGTGATCATACTCATCTTTAAATTAAATTGTTCGGCACGGTCGCGGAATATGCGGCGTATGTATATATACATGTACACACAAACGCGACATTCGATACCGTGTGGCACCGTGCTGCTCCCGTTTAACGACCATACAGCATGCCCGGTGAAGTATCAGGCTCTGCCTCGGCGGTGCTTTCGATATTCGGGGCACGCGGGCGGGAGGTCGGTGCGAGCGCGCGTCGGCAGCGACGCATCAAAACGGATACGCTCCGTCTGCGCCGCTGCCGTCGGCTCGGTCGGCGGTAAGCTATCGCGGAGAGCCTCGATGCGGGAGCTCTGTGCGGCAGCCTACCGCCGCGGGGGATTACTGTACTACGGCGCGCTTGAGAGTTGCTACGCAGTCAGCGCAGACAAGCTTGCCCTTGAATACAGTAACGTAGTCTGAATTGCCGCAAAAGATGCAAGAGGGCTGATACTTCTTAAGGATGATCTTGTCGTCATCTACGAAGATCTCAATAGAGTCCTTAGCCTTGATGTCGAGAGTGTTACGGATCTCGATAGGGAGCACGATTCTGCCCAGCTCGTCGATCTTTCTTACGATGCCTGTTGATTTCATGGGAAATTTCTCCTTTCAGATATAAAAGATATAAATTTCGGGAAACATTTCGGATATGCCGTGCCGTTCGGCATCGAACACGTCCGATTTTGAGAAATCGACACTGCACTTTCGATTTCTACGATGGTAGTATACCACTTTAAGTAAGTTTTGTCAAGATAAACTATATAATTATATTGAAAAACACAAAATGCCATGCTGTGACATTTATTTCGGTGCTGCAAAAAACGACAAATGTTAACGAAATGTAAATTCTTCAAATTATGAAGACTTTTTTGCAAGAAAGGTGTTGCAAAAAATCTCCCTTTAATGTAAAATAGAAGGGCTTGATGTGCGATGAAGCGGAAGGTGGCTGCGGCGGCTATGCGGCTGTACGCAGGGAATTTCCGCAGAGTATGTCCGAGTTTATAAACCGGGCGGCAAACGCACCGAGCGGCAGGGAAAAACAGCGGCGCTGTCGCGCTGACGAGCTGCGGCAGACCCCGTTATTTTTAAGAGCCTGTCCGAAACACCCGGGACAGTGTGCGGTTCTCCGAAACCCGGGAGAGCGGTACTGCTGAGCGGGAGGGTACTCGGTGTAGGTCCCCCTGAATTCTTTAAGGAGGAAAAACAGATGGCAGCAATTAAGGAAAAGCTCAGAATCAGACTCAAGAGCTACGATCACACCCTTATCGACACGGCTGCGGAGAAGATCGTTGAGACCGCTAAGCGCAACGGCGCTACGGTATCGGGTCCCGTTCCGCTTCCTACCGACCGTGAGATCGTAACCATTCTCCGCGCAGTCCATAAGTACAAGGACAGCCGTGAGCAGTTTGAGATGAGAACTCACAAGAGACTCATTGATATCATTAAGCCTTCTCAGAAGGTTGTTGACGCAATGATGAGCCTCGAGCTCCCCGCGGGCGTTGATATCGAGATCAAGCTCTGATGTCCGCCTCGGTGTCTGCATTATAACATGATCATGATGATGCAGACAAAAGCGCACTGCCGGCGCATTCCGGCAGCAAAGTCGGCCGCGCTGCATGACCGAAAGGCGGGCAGCCTACGGCATTGTCATGTTGGTCTCCTCGGAGATCAACCAATAACAGAAAGGAAAAGAGATACTTATGAAGAAGGGTATCATCGGAAAGAAGCTGGGCATGACCCAGATCTTTGACGAAGCGGGAAACGTAATTCCCGTAACGGTTCTTGAGGCAGGACCCTGCGTCGTTGCCCAGAAGAAAACAGCAGAGAATGACGGCTATGATGCCGTTCAGCTCGGATTCGAGGATGTAGCCGAGAGAAAGCTCACGAGGCCTGAGCTCGGACACTTTAAGGCTGCAGGCGTATCCAACAAGAGACACCTCAAGGAGTTCCGCCTTGATGATTGCTCCGGTCTTAATGTAGGCGATACCGTCACCGCTGACATCTTTGCAGCAGGTGAAAAGGTCGACGTAACCGGAATTACCAAGGGTCGCGGATTCACGGGTGTTGTCAAGAGATGGAACGCACATATTCTCAGAATGACACACGGTACCGGTCCTATTCACCGTCAGCCCGGTTCTATGGGCTCAACCTCCACACCCTCGCGCATTTTCAAGAACAAGATCATGCCGGGTCAGTATGGTAATGAGCAGGTCACCGTATTAAACCTTGAAGTCGCAAAGATCGACGCGGAGGCGAACCTCATCGCGGTTAAGGGCGCAGTTCCCGGAGCCAAGGGCGGTATCGTATTCATCCGTGATACGGTCAAGAATGCGTAATCGGAAGGAGGAAGTTACATGCCGGTTTTAAAAGTAGTCGATATGTCTGGTAAAGAAACAGGCGAAATTACCCTCTCCGATGTTGTATTCGGTTGCGAGGTAAACGCCACTGTTCTTCACACAGCGGTAAAAGCATATCTTTCAAATCAGAGACAGGGTACACAGTCTACCCTCACACGCACCGAGGTTTCCGGCGGCGGTAAGAAGCCCTGGAGACAGAAGGGTACAGGCCGTGCAAGACAGGGCTCGACAAGAGCTCCGCAGTGGACTCACGGCGGCGTGGCTCTCGGTCCTAAGCCGAGAAAGTACAAGATGTCCCTTAACAAGAAGGTTAAGAGAATCGCTATGTGCAGCGCTCTCAGCGACAAGGTCGCAGGCGGCAACATGGTAGTCGTTGACTCCATCAAGACCGATGAGTACAAGACCCGCGTAATGGTCAACATGCTCAAGGCGGTCGGCGCCGGAAAGAAGAGCCTCGTTGTCCTCGCCGACGGTGATGCAAAGGTCATCAAGAGCTTTGCAAACATCGAGGGTGTGAAGACAGCGTCCTGCACCGAGGTGAATGTTTACGACATTCTCAACGCCGACACATTTGTCGTCGCTGCAGACGCAGCAAAGAAGCTCGAGGAGGTATTTGCATAAATGAAGACCGTTTATGACATCATAATCGCCCCTGTTATCACAGAGGATTCGATGGCTATGAGCGCAGACAAGAAGTATGCGTTCAAGGTTCTTTCGGATGCAACCAAGCCTGAGATTGCAGCTGCGGTTGAGAAAGCATTCAAGGTTGACGTGAAGTGCGTTAACATCATCAACGTTAAGAAGCAGCCCCGGCGCTACGGAGTACACAGTGGCTACAAGTCCGCATGGAAAAAGGCTATTGTTACTCTCAAGGAGGACTCGAAGCCTATCGAGTTCTTTGAAGGACTGAACTAAGGAGGTAAACGGATATGGCAACAATCAAATACAAGCCTACCAGCAACGGCCGTCGTAACATGACCGTGCCGTCATTTGAAGAGCTTACAAAGTTTACTCCCGAAAAGAGCCTTGTAAAAACTCTCAAAAAGCATTCCGGCCGTAACAGCTACGGTCGCATTACCGTTCGTCATCACGGCGGCGGAAACAAGAAGAAGTATCGTATCATAGACTTCAAGCGCAATGTAAACGGCGCGGCTACCGTAGTCGGCATCGAGTACGACCCTAACCGTACTGCATACATCGCACTCCTCTCCGACACCGAGGGCAAGAAGAGCTACATCATCGCTCCCGAAGGCCTGAAGGCAGGAGATACCGTTTATACGGGTCCCGATTCCGATATCAAGGTAGGTAACACACTTCCTATCGCGAATATCCCCGTCGGTACAATCATTAACAGCATCGAGCTCCACCCCGGTAAGGGCGCGCAGCTTGTCCGTTCCGCAGGCGCATATGCACAGCTTATGGCTAAGGAGAACGGCATGGCTCAGATACGTCTCCCCTCGGGCGAGGTTCGTCTCGTTGCTCTTAACTGCAAGGCTACCATCGGTACGGTCGGCAACATCGAGCACGACACCGTCAAGGTCGGTAAGGCAGGTAAGACCCGCCATCGCGGCATTCGTCCTACCGTCCGCGGTTCTGCCATGAACCCCTGTGACCACCCGCACGGCGGTGGTGAAGGTAAGTCTCCTATCGGACGTCCTTCTCCCGTTACCCCGTGGGGCAAGCCTACCAACGGCTATAAGACTCGTAACAAGAAGGCGAGAACCGACAAGTTCATCGTCAGACGTAGAAACGGTAAATAATTAAGGAGGCATTGAATAATGAGCAGAAGTCTTAAAAAGGGACCTTTCGTCGAAGCTAAGCTCTTTGCCCGCGTTGAGGCAATGAACGCAGCAGGCGAGAAGAAAGTCCTCAAGACATGGTCGAGAGCTTCCACCATTTACCCCGAGTTTGTCGGCCACACTATTGCGGTTCACGACGGAAGAAAGCATGTCCCGGTATATGTCACCGAGGACATGGTCGGACATAAGCTCGGCGAATTCGCACCTACGAGATCTTTCCGCGGTCATGCGGGATCCAAGACCTCGAACAACGGTAAATAAGGAGGCACGGGCAAATGGAAGCTATCGCTAAGATGAGATATATCAGGATTTCCCCCCGCAAGGTGCAGATCGTTCTCGACCTTATCCGCGGCAAGGATGCAGCAACTGCTATGGCAATCCTGAAGCACACCCCCAAGGCGGCAAGCGAGAGCCTTATCAAGCTTCTCACCGCTGCTGTCGCAAACGCAGAGCACAACTTTAATATGGATTCGAGCAAGCTCGTCGTATCTAAGTGCTTTGTAACCCCCGGCCCTACACTCAAGCGCATGATGCCGAGAGCTAAGGGTCGCGGAGATCGTATACTCAAGAGAACCAGCCACATCACTCTTGCAGTGGCTGAGAAAGAATAATCGGGAGGAGGAGAAGAAAAATGGGTCAGAAAGTTAATCCGCACGGCCTGAGAGTCGGCGTTATCAAAGACTGGGACTCCAGATGGTTCACTAAGGACGAGGAGTTCGGCGACACGCTCGTTTCGGACTACAAAGTCAGAGAGTATCTTAAGAAGAGCCTCTTCCTCGCCGGTGTTCCGAAGATCGAGATCGAGCGCGATAATCTTCGCGTAAGAGTATTCATTCACTGCGCAAAGCCCGGTATGGTTATCGGTCGCGGCGGCTCCGAGATCGACAAGATCCGCGTTGCAATCGAGAAGATCGTAGGCAAGCCCGTAACCGTCAACGTTGTTGAGGTTCGTCAGCCCGATCTCAATGCTCAGCTTGTTGCAGAGAGCATTGCAAGTCAGCTCGAGAGACGTATTTCCTTCCGCCGCGCTATGAAGGGCGCTATCGGAAGAACAATGAGAATGGGCGCTAAGGGTATCAAGATATCCGTCAGCGGTCGTCTCGGCGGCGCGGAGATCGCACGTACCGAGCACTATCATGAGGGAACTATCCCGCTTCAGACCATCCGTGCAGACATCGACTACGGCTTCTGGGAGGCTAACACCACCTACGGCAAGATCGGTGTTAAGGTATGGATCTACAACGGTGAGGTCCTTATGGATTCCAAGAACAGAGCTAAGCGCTCCTTCCCGGACGCAAGACCGGCTGAGCGCAATGACCGTCGCGGAGACCGTCGTGGTGACCGCCGCGGAGATCGTCGCGGAAACTTCGGTTCTCGTCAGGGAGGACCCCGCAACAATAATGCCGGCAGAAACGGTGCACCCAGAGGCGGAGCGCCCCGCACCGGCAGAACACCTAAAGAAGGGGGAGCAAACTGATGTTAATGCCTAAGAGAGTCAAGTACAGACGTGTACACCGCGGCAGAATGAAGGGTCAGGCTACCCGCGGCAATACGCTTACGTACGGCGATTTCGGTCTCGTTGCAACCGAGCCCGCATGGATCACCAGTAACCAGATCGAAGCTGCCCGTATCGCGATGACACGTTACATCCGCCGCGGCGGTAAGGTCTGGATTAAGATCTTCCCGGACAAGCCGGTAACCGAGAAGCCTGCTGAGACCCGAATGGGCTCCGGTAAGGGTTCTCCCGAGTACTGGGTATCCGTAGTCAAGCCCGGAAGAGTTATGTTCGAGATGAACGGCGTTCCGCTCGAAACAGCAAAAGAAGCTATGCGTCTCGCATCTCATAAGCTCCCTATCAAGTGCAAGTTTATTGCAAGAGCTACCGAGACCGAGAACGCTGATTAAGGAGGAATAAGCAGTGAAAGCAAGTGAAATGCAGAGTATGTCTGTAGAAGAGCTCTCCAAGAAGCTCGCAGACCTTAAGGAAGAACTGTTTAACCTTCGTTTCCAGCATGCAATCAACCAGCTTGACAATCCCCACAGGATCGACGATGTCAAGAAAGATATCGCACGTGTCATGACGGTTATGCGTCAGAAGAACGCATAAGCGGAGGAGGTTAAAGAATGAGTAACGAGATGAACAGCGAACGTAATCTGAGAAAGACCCGCGTAGGTCGTGTCATCAGCACTGCTATGGATAAGACCGCGGTCGTCTCCATCGAGGATAACGTTAAGCACGCCAAGTACGGCAAGGTCATGAAGCGTTCTATTTCCGCACATGTTCATGATGAGAACAACGAGTGCGGTGTCGGCGACAAGGTTGAGATCATGGAGACGAGACCTCTGTCTAAGACCAAGAGATGGCGCCTCGTCCAGATTATCGAGAAGGCTAAGTAATCAGCCTGAAGATTTTCGGTAAAAACGCATCGTCCCCATCGGGGGCGGCGCGGATTTATCTCCGGAGATAACGCATCTCCGGAGTATAATCACCGATCTGCCCCGTGCAGGAATACAATCGGTGATAATACGCCCGCGTAAGCTGTAATGCGCGGACGGCTGAACTTTTCACAAGGAGGAAAAAACAGTGATTCAACAGCAGAGTTATATGAAGGTTGCCGACAATACGGGCGCTAAGGAGATTATGTGTATCCGCGTGCTCGGCGGCACCGGCCGTCGTTATGCAAATATCGGCGATGTCGTAGTCGCAACCGTAAAGAAGGCCGCTCCCGGCGGTACCTGCAAGAAGGGTGACGTCGTTAAGGCTGTCATCGTACGCTCGGTAAAGGGCGTTAAGAGAGCTGACGGCTCGTATGTTCGTTTCGACGACAACGCGGCGGTCATCATCAAGGAAGATAAGAACCCCAAGGGTACCCGTATCTTTGGGCCGATTGCAAGAGAGCTCCGTGATAAGGATTACCTTAAGATCCTTTCGCTTGCTCCCGAAGTACTTTGATCGGAGGTTCGCACAATGAAAAAGCTTCATGTTAGAAAGAATGACGAAGTAGTTGTTATCTCCGGCAACGACAAGGGTAAGCGCGGTAAGGTAATCAGCGTTTCTCCTTCCGAGGGCAAGGTCCTCGTAAGCGGAGTTCATATGGTAAAGAAGCACCAGAAGCCGCGCCGTCAGGGCGAGGCAGGTCAGATCCTCGAGGTCGAGGGCGCTATCTACGCTCAGAAGGTCGCTCTTTACTGCCCCAAGTGCGACGCGGGTCGCCGCAGCAAGATTTCCGTCGGCAAGGACGGAAAGAAAATCAGAGTATGCGCTAAGTGCGGCGCAGAGCTTTAATCGGAGGTAAAGGAATATGTCAGCAAGACTCAGAGATCTTTATAAAAACGATGTAGCTCCCGCTCTGATGAAGAAGTATAACTACAAGAGCCCGATGCAGATCCCGCGTTTCGACAAGATTGTTATCAATGTCGGTACGGGCGACGCAAAGGATAACTCCAAGGTTATCGAGAACGTTATCGGCGATATCACAACTATTGCCGGTCAGAAGGCTGTTGCTACAGTTGCAAAGAAGTCGGTCGCTAACTTCAAGCTCCGTAAGGGCATGAAGATCGGCGTTAAGGTAACACTTCGCGGTGAGAGAATGTACGAGTTCATGGACAGACTCTTCAACTTCGCGCTTCCTCGTGTACGTGACTTCAAGGGTATCGGCAAGGATTCCTTCGACGGCAGAGGTAACTACTCTCTCGGCCTGAAGGAGCAGCTGATCTTCCCTGAAATCGAGTACGATAAGGTTGAGAAGATTCGCGGTATGAACATCGCTTTCGTCACAACAGCACACACCGACGATGAGGCACGTGAGCTTCTTTCGCTCATGGGCGCACCGTTTGAGAAGTAAGGAGAAGCACGATGGCTAAGAAATCAATGATTCTCAAGCAGCAGAAGACACAGAAGTATTCTACCCGTGAATATAACCGCTGCAAAATTTGCGGTCGTCCTCACGCGTATCTTCGTAAGTACGGCATCTGCCGTATCTGCTTCCGCGAGCTTGCCTACAAGGGTGCCATTCCCGGTGTTCGTAAGGCAAGCTGGTAATCGACAGATTGCCGCACACGGTGTCGGATGAAATACAGTCTGCATCCGACGCAAAAAAGCTTCCGGAGCTTAATCGGAAGGAGAGCGGTACGCACCGCTTTAACCGCCGATACCAAGCCGACTCAGTCGGCATTGCATTAAGGAGGAAATAAAATGCAAATGTCAGATGTAATTGCGGATATGCTTACAAGAATCCGTAATGCTAACAATGCAAAGCACGAGACCGTAGATGTTCCTGCGTCCAATATGAAGAAGTCTATCGCGGAGATCCTTCTCAGCGAGGGCTACATCAAGGGCTACACCGTCATCGACGACGGCAAGCAGGGCGTTATCAGAATCACCCTCAAGTACAACGGCAAGCAGAAGACCATTCAGGGTCTGCGCCGTGTATCCAAGCCCGGTCTTCGCATCTATTCCAGCTGCGAGGATATGCCGAGGGTTATGAACGGACTCGGTATCGCAATCATCTCAACGTCCAAGGGTATTATGACCGATAAGCAGGCTCGCAACGCTAACGTTGGCGGCGAGGTTCTTGCTTTCGTATGGTAATCGGTAAGGGAGGAACAGAATTATGTCAAGAATTGGTAGAATGCCTGTTGTGATCCCTGCCGGCACCGAGGTTACCGTTGCCGACGGCAACGTTGTCACCGTAAAGGGAAAGCTCGGAACTCTCACACAGACCTTTAATTCCAGAATGGTTATCTCTCAGGAGGGAAACACGCTGACTGTCAGCCGTCCTTCCGACGAGAAGGAGGACCGTGCACTTCACGGTCTTACGAGAACGCTTATCCACAACATGGTCGTCGGTGTATCCGAGGGCTATGAGAAGAAGCTTGAGATCGTAGGCGTAGGTTACAGAGCCCAGAAGGCAGGTAAGACGCTCACGCTCAATCTCGGTTATTCGCACCCCATCACCTTCGAGGATCACGACGGAATCACCTTCGAGACCCCCGACTCTAACACTGTTATTGTCAAGGGCTATGACAAGCAGCTCGTAGGCCAGACCGCAGCGGTTGTCCGCGGTTGCCGTCCGCCCGAACCGTACCTCGGCAAGGGTGTTAAGTATGCCGGTGAACATATCCGCCGCAAGGCCGGTAAGTCCGGTAAGTAAGCGAAGGGAGTGGCTGAGAAATGATAATGAGAAAAGATTCCAATATTGGACGTATTCTTAGACACAAGAGAGTCAGAGGTAAGATCTCCGGCACTGCGGCTCGTCCGCGTCTCTGCGTCTACCGCTCCAATAGCAACATTTACGCTCAGGTAATCGACGACGTAAGCGGTAAGACCCTCGCAAGTGCAAGCACTGTCGAGCGCGACTTCACCGAGTACGGCGGAAACAAGGCTGCTGCTCGCAAGATCGGCAATCTTGTTGCAAAGCGTGCCCTTGAGAAGGGCATTGAGACGGTTGTATTCGACCGCGGTGGTTATATCTACCACGGCAGAGTACAGGAGCTTGCAGACGGCGCCCGCGAAGGCGGACTCAAATTCTAAGGGAGGTTACAGTGATGGCTAAAAGAATTGACGCATCCTCGCTGGAATTCGAACTTGAGGAGAAGCTCGTTGCCTTGAACCGTGTTTCCAAGACAGTTAAGGGCGGTCGTATCGCACGCTTCACAGCTATCATGGTTGTCGGAGATAAGAACGGCCATGTCGGCTACGGTCTCGGAAAGGCGGCAGAGGTACCGGATGCTATCCGCAAGGGTATCGAAGACGCGAAGAAGAATCTTATAGAGGTTTCCCTGAAGGGAACTACGATCCCGCACGAGGTTATCGGCGAGTTCGGAGCAGGCAAGGTACTTATCAAGCCGGCTGCCGAAGGTACCGGTATCATCGCAGGCGGTACGGTCCGTTGCGTTCTGGAGATGGCAGGTATCAAGAATATCCGTGCTAAGTGTCTCCGTTCGAACAATCCTACAAACGTGGTAAAGGCTACATTTGAGGGACTCAGATCGCTGCGCACCGCAGAGGAGGTCGCTAAAACTCGCGGCATCTCTGCTCAGGCGCTGAAGAACTAAGGAGGAACCGAAAATGAGTAAGGTTAAGGTTACACTCACAAAGAGCCTGATCGGTTCTAAGCCGAACCAGAAGTCCACTGCTGAGTCGCTCGGTCTGCGCAAGATCGGCGACAGCATCGTTCACGAGGCAGGCAGCGTACTTGACGGTAAGCTCGCAAGAATCGGTCATCTCGTAAAGGTTGACTCTGCTGAGTAATCAGACTCGGTATATGCTTTATAATAAGGAGGGAGCGCCGCGCGACGGCGCAGCGCGGACATACGTCGGCGCAATTCCTCCGACACAGAAAGGAATGTTCAAATGAAACTCCATGAACTTTCGCCTGCCCAAGGCTCGGTAAAGGCAGCCTTCCGTGTAGGCAGAGGTCCCGGTTCCGGCAACGGAAAGACCTCCGGTAAAGGTCATAAGGGACAGAACGCCCGTTCCGGCGGCGGAGTACGCCCCGGCTTTGAGGGCGGTCAGATCCCGCTTTACAGACGACTTCCGAAGAGAGGCTTCAGGAACCACTTCGCCGTAAACTATGCAATTGTCAATGTTGCAGCACTCAACGAGTTTGAGGACGGCGCAGTAGTTGACGAGGCAGCACTTCTCGAGCGCCGCCTTATCACCGATCCTATGGACGGTCTTAAGATCCTCGGCAACGGCGAGCTCACCAAGAAGCTCACCGTAAAAGCCAACCGCTTCACAGCTTCCGCTAAGGAAAAGATTGAGGCGGTAGGCGGAAAGGCTGAGGTGGACTGACGTGTTTAAGACGATAGTCAACGCTTTCAAGATCCCCGATCTCCGAAAGAAGATGTTGTTCGTAGTTATGATCCTCCTTGTTTACCGTCTCGGTGCGGTTATTCCCGTTCCGTTCGTAAACTCGGACACTCTTGCCGAGACCTTTAATTCGGCGAGCGGATCTATCTTCCAGTACCTGAACATCATGTCAGGTGAGGCATTCTCGCGTGCAACACTGTTTGCATTGTCTGTCCAACCGTATATCACGGCTTCCATCGTTATGCAGCTGCTCACCATCGCCATCCCTGCTCTCGAAAGACTGCAGAGTCAGGGCGAGGAGGGCAGAAAGAAGATTACAACAATTACCCGTTACGTCACCGTCGGTCTCGGTCTTGTCACCGCTTACGGATACTATGCGTACATCAAGTCCACCGGCGCTCTTATCAGCATGTCCTCTCAGGGGCAGAAGGTGCTTGCTGCGCTCGTAATCATCGCGTGCTATTCCGCAGGCTCCGCGCTTGTAATGTGGATGGCTGAGAAGATCAATGAGTTCGGTATCGGAAACGGTATCTCGCTCATCCTCTTCGCAAACATCCTTTCCAGCACCCCCCGCATCGTATCCATGCTCTACAGCTTCTTCGTAAGCGGTCGTCCGTGGTATATCGTTGCAGGTGAGGCTATCATCATTGCATCGCTCGTCATCGTTGTATTTGTTGTCTTCGTTACCAACAGTGAGAGACGTATCCCCGTACAGTATGCTAAGAAGGTCGTCGGCCGTAAGATGTACGGCGGTCAGTCCTCTTATCTGCCGATCAAGCTGAATATGTCCGGCGTTATGCCTATCATTTTCGCCAGCTCGATCATCTCTCTGCCGACCACTCTTGCGCTTATCATTAAGCCTACGGAAGGCAGCGTATGGGATCATATCGTTAACTTTTTCTCGTACAATTCCTGGTTCTACCCGATTGCGATGTTCCTTCTGATCATTGCATTCGCTTACTTCTATGTTGAGATCTCGTTCAATCCGGTCGAGGTCGCTAACAACCTCCAGAAGAACGGCGGCTCCATCAGAGGCATCCGTCCCGGCAGACCCACGGTTGAGTACATCAGAAAGGTACGCGGCAGGATCACTCTTATCGGCGCGCTGTTCCTTGACATCGTCGCCGTACTCCCGATCATCGTTAACCTTGTCTCCGGTTCGAGCGTAGGCAGTATCGCGTTCGGCGGCTCTTCGCTGCTGATTATCGTCGGTGTTGCTCTTGAGACCGTTACCGAGCTTGAGGCACAGATGACGATGAGACATTACAAGGGCTTCCTTGACTGATGTCGTGAGGGTAAATAAGATGAAGATTATATTTTTAGGCGCACCCGGCGCCGGTAAGGGCACACAGGCGGAGATAGTCAGCGAGACCTATAAGATCCCCGCGATCTCTACCGGAGCTATTATAAGAGAAGCCATCAAGACCGGAACCGAGATGGGCAGGGCTGCCAAGTCTTATACCGAGGCAGGCAAGCTCGTTCCCGACGAGGTTGTGATAGGCATTATCAAAGAGAGACTCGCAAAGGATGATTGCAAGGACGGCTTTATCCTTGACGGATTCCCCCGCACCGTACCGCAGGCGGAGGCTCTCGACGCTATGGGCGTTGAGATCGACCGCGTGGTCAGCATCGAGGTATCCGACGAGGCGATAGTCGAGCGCATGAGCGGGCGCAGGGTATGTCCCTCCTGCGGCGCTTCCTACCATACGGAGTGGAAGAAGCCGAAGGCTGAGGGCATATGCGATGCCTGCTACGAGGCGCTTGCCATCCGACGCGACGACAGCCCCGAGGTGGTTCTCGACCGCCTCAAGGTTTATCATGAGCAGACCGAGCCCCTTAAGGGTTACTATGAAAAGAAGGGCAAGCTCAGAACGGTAATAGGACAGGAAGAGGTAGCCGATACTACAAAGCTGACTCTTGCCGCCCTTGCCGACTGAAGGCTCTCCTTTAGAGGTCGATTGTTCGATGATAACTCTGAAAAATAAAGCACAGATCTCTCGTATGAGAGATGCCGGAAAGATTACCGGTGAGGCACTTCTGGCGGGCGGCGAGGCTGCAAAGCCCGGCGTATCGACCCATCAGATAGACACTGTCATTCGCCGCTATATCGAGAAGTGCGGGGCAAAGCCCACATTTCTCGGTTACGGCGGATTTCCCGGCAGTGCATGTGTCTCTGTAAATGACGAAGTTATCCACGGAATACCCTCTGTTGATAAGATACTGAAGGAGGGGGACATCGTTAAAATCGATGTCGGAGCTTTTTACAAGGGCTATACCGGCGACAGCGCCGCGACCTTTGCGGTCGGCGAGGTCTCCGATGAGGCTGCAAGGCTTATTTCCGTAACAAAGAATTCCTTCTGGCGCGGTATCGCCGCTGCCACCGTAAACGGCGGCAGAATCGGAGATATCGGTGCCGCCGTCGACGGCTACGTTACCGAGAACGGCTTCTCCACCGTGAGAAGATACGTCGGTCACGGTGTGGGGCGCGAGCTTCACGAGGCGCCGGATGTACCGAACTACGGTCACCCCGGAAGAGGTCCGCGCCTCCTCCGCGGAATGACTATAGCGGTAGAGCCGATGGTTTGTACGGGAACATACGAGGTGAGAGAGCTAAGCGACGGCTGGACCGTAAAGACAGCCGACGGCGGGCTCGCCGCTCACTACGAACACTCTATTGCATTCGCCGAGGACGGTATTATTATACTGGACGCGATCGACGTGCCCGACTTTGTCGAGTACGGCGCCGCTCCGCTTACCTTCGACAGGTGATTGACTTAGAATATTCCATCACCGCCGAGAGGCGGAAGCTGCCGCGGCTGCGGCAGAGCCAAGACGTAAAAAGACCAAAATACAGTATTGACAGGAGGGATTGTTCTGGCTAAGGATGATATTCTCGAATTTGAAGGCACGGTAATCGAATCCATGCCCAATGCGACCTTCAAGGTCCAGCTGCCCAACGGACATATCGTTTCAGCACGTATTTCCGGTAAGCTAAGAATGAATTATATTTGGATACTGCCCGGTGATAAGGTCACGGTAGAGGTATCGGTTTACGACCTTACCAAGGGACGGATCACATGGCGTACCAAGGCAGAAAGGAACGGTAATTGAAATGAAAGTTAAACCTTCCGTTAAAAAGATATGCGATAAATGTAAGATTATCCGTCGCCACGGCAAGATCATGGTGATATGCGAGAATCCGAAACACAAACAGAGACAGGGCTGATTCCTGTCGGGTCAAAAGGAGTGAAGAAATAAGATGGCACGTATTGCAGGCGTAGATATTCCGAACGGAAAGCGCATTGAGATCGCCCTTACCTATATCTACGGTATAGGTCGCAGCACTGCGAATCAGATACTTGCAAAGACAGGCATCGATCCGGACACCCGCGCTCAGGCACTCACCGAGGAGCAGATCGCAAAGCTCCGTGAGGAAATCGAAGCAAACTACAAGGTAGAGGGTGACCTCCGCCGCGATGTTGCATTCGACATCAAGCGCATGGTAGAGATTAACTGCTACCGTGGTATCCGTCATCGCAAGGGTCTGCCCGTCAGAGGTCAGCGCACTAAGACAAACGCAAGAACACGCAAGGGTCCTGCGAAGACTATTGCGAATAAGAAGAAGTAAAGGAGTGAATGAGTACAGATGGCAAAGGTAGCTAAAAAGGTAGTCAAGAAACGCCGCGAGAAAAAGAATATCGAGCGCGGAGCAGCGCATATCAGTGCTACATTCAACAACACGATCGTTACGATCACCGATACTCACGGCAACGCCGTATCCTGGGCATCTGCAGGCGAGATGGGCTTCAAGGGCTCCCGTAAGAGCACTCCCTTCGCAGCACAGAGCGCTTCCGAGGCAGCTGCAAAGAAGGCTGTAGATCACGGCATGAAGACCGTTGAGGTTTACGTTAAGGGACCCGGATCGGGACGTGAGTCCGCAATCCGCGCGCTTCAGACTGCTGGTCTGGACATCAGCCTTATCAAGGATGTAACACCTATCCCGCATAACGGCTGCAGACCCCCCAAGAGAAGACGTGTCTGATCGACTGTCGTAATTTGTAGGAGGATATTAAAATGGCAAGATATACAGGACCTGCTTGCAGACTCTGCCGCAGGGAGGGTAAGAAGCTCTTTCTTAAGGGTGAGCGCTGCACTACCGGTAAGTGCGCACTTGACCGCCGTCCGACCGCTCCCGGTCAGCACGGTGCCGCAAGAAAGAAAGAGGGAGAATACGGCATGCAGCTTCGCGAGAAGCAGAGAGCAAAGAGATACTACGGCGTTCAGGAGAAGCAGTTCAAGAGCTACTTCGTAAAGGCTGACCGTTCCGAGGGTGTAACGGGTGAAAACCTTCTTTCTCTGCTTGAGCGCCGCTTCGACAACGTAATTTACAGAATGGGCTTTGCAGGCAGCCGCCGCGAGTGCCGTCAGCTCGTGCTTCACGGACACTTCCGCGTAAACGGCAAGAAGGCAAACATTCCTTCCATGCTTCTCAAGGTCGGCGATGTTATCACTCTTCGTGAGGAGAGCCGTAAGAGCGCACGCATTAAGGAGCTTGTTGAGGGCTTTGCTTCCGCAACCTCTCCGAAGTGGCTTGAGGTTGATCGCGAGAATGTTCGCGCAACCGTCAAGGATCTGCCCAAGAGAGACGACGTTGACTTCCCGTTCGAGGAGCACCTTATCGTCGAGCTTTACTCGAAATAAGATTTCCCGGCCGTTCGCACGGGATACATCATTCTTTCGTTGCGAACGCATCTCACGTTTTGTTTGAATGAGAGATTTAATAGGAGGGAAAATAATGATTGAGATAGAAAAGCCCAATATTTCGACTGTCAACCTAAGCGAAGACGGAAGATCCGGCACCTTTATAGTCGAACCGCTCGAAAGAGGCTACGGTACTACTCTCGGAAACTCTCTGAGAAGAGTGCTGCTCAGCTCGCTTCCCGGTGTTGCGGTAACGAGTATAAAGATCGACGGTGTGCTTCACGAAATCTCTACCGTTCCCGGAGTCAAAGAGGATGTAACCGAGATCGTCCTTAATGTTAAGGGCATCACCGCTAAGCTCTATTCCGACAGTCCCAAGACCGTCGTTATCGACTGCAGCGGCGAGCGTGAGGTTACGGCAGGCGACATCAAGCAGGATTCCGACATCGAAATTCTGAATCCGGAGCATCATATTGCTACTCTCAGTGAGGGCTCTCGCCTTTACATGGAGCTTACCTTCGACCACGGTCGCGGATATGTTTCTCAGGAGCGTAACAAGCAGCTCGGTCAGCCCGCCATCGGTACTATTTATACCGACTCTATCTATACTCCGGTATATAACGTAAGCTACTCTGTTGAGAATACCCGTGTCGGCAGCAATACCGATTACGATAAGCTCACACTCGAGGTTCTTACTAACGGAACCATCTCCGCTAAGGAGGCGGTCTCCCTCGGAGCCAAGATTCTCAATGAGCATCTCAATTTGTTCGTCGATCTCAGCGACGAGGCAAAGAATACAGAGATAATGGTTGAACGTGAAGAGACCATCAAGGAGAAAGTCCTTGAGATGACCATTGAGGAGCTTGACATGTCTGTCCGCAGCTTCAACTGCTTGAAGCGCGCAGGCATTGATACGGTGGAGGATCTGACTAATCGCACCGAGGAAGAAATGATTAAGGTCAGAAATCTTGGTAAAAAATCGCTTGAAGAGGTCATCTTCAAGCTCCACTCTTTGGGTCTTGACCTGAAGAAGGAAGAAGAATAAGGAGGAAACTATAATGCCCGGTACAAGAAAGCTCGGAAGAACTACCGCGCATCGTAATGCGATGCTTCGCGGACTTGTAACGTACCTTCTTGAAAACGGCTCTATTGAGACCACTCTTTACAGAGCAAAAGAGGTACGCAGCATGACCGAGAAAATGATTACACTCGGCAAGAAGAACACACTGGCAAGCCGCCGTGCTGCTCTTTCCTATATAACCAAAGAAGACGTTGTTAAGAAGCTGTTCGATCAGATAGCACCCTCGTATGCTGACCGTAACGGCGGTTACACCAGCGTTTATAAGCTCGGACCCCGCCGCGGCGACGGTGCCGAGATGGCTGTAATCCGCCTTGTCGGCTTCGAGGCTCCCGCTAAGGAAGATAAGAAGGCTGACGCTAAGGCTGAGACTGCTGCTGAGTAATCGGAGCAGCGTAGGGGAATCCCCCTGCATCCTGCGCGGGCTCAGCCCCGCGTGATAAAAGCAAACATATACCTGCGACATGCCACCGCTGCGGTGAGCACGTCGCAGGTTTTTGCGTTTACGGAGCGTGTTTGCGATGTTTCGATTGCCGCTTTTTGTGATGTATGCTTGCCGATGATTTGCTTTGCGGAGTGCTGCCCGTCTCGGTATTTTCTTGTATGCCTCCCCGCCGCAGACGGTACGGCGGGATGCATTTCGGCGTGACATTTTTATTTAATAAACGGGCAAAATGCATTTTTTGCCTTGTGTACTTGCAAAAATCCGCGGAATGGTGTATAATCATGGCATATGTACGGGCGCGCTTTTCGGCGCGGCTGATACATAATCTCAGCTGATTCGGAGGGAGCCCTTGAGGATAAGAAATGTAGATATCGGCTTCGGGCTCACTCTTGCACCGATGGCGGGCGTGACCGACCGCACCTTCCGTATGCTGTGCCGTCGGCAGGGCGCGGATTATGTCGTGTCGGAGATGATATCGGCAAAGGCGATAGCTTACGGCGACCGAAAAACGCCCGAGCTCGCGCGTCTCGGCGAGGATGAGCATCCCGCCGCGCTGCAGATATTCGGCAGCGACCCGACGATAATGGCGAATGCTGCGGCATGGCTGTGTGATAACTATGCGCCCGATGTCATAGACATAAATATGGGCTGCCCGGTGAGAAAGATATTCACGTCGGGCGACGGCAGCGCGCTCATGCGTTATCCGGTGCTTGCGGGCAGGATAGTGTCTGCGGTGCGCGGCGCGGTGAGCGTCCCGGTTACGGTCAAGCTCCGCACGGGCATCGACAGCGAGCATATCAACGCGCCTGAGCTTGCAAAACGGCTCGAAGCCTGCGGCGCGGACGGGCTGTGCATTCACGGACGTACGCGGGAGCAGATGTACGCTCCGCCCGTCGATCTTGATACCATCTCCGCCGTAAAGACAGCCGTGAGGATTCCCGTTATAGGAAACGGCGGGATACGCTCTGCTGCGGATGCTGCGAAGATGATGGAATATACCGGAGTGGATTCGGTAGCCATAGGGCAGGGCGCATGCGGGAATCCGTGGCTCTTTGCCGAGGTAAAGGCTGCGCTGTCGGGTGAGGAATTCGTTCCGCCGACGGTGAGCGAGCGAATTTCCGCGGCTAAAGAGCATATGCATCTGCTGATGGCGGATAAGGGCGAGTATATCGGCCTGCGTGAGGCGCGAAAGCATCTCGGCTGGTATATCACGGGCATACGCGGTGCGGCTGCAATGCGCGACCGCATAAACCGTGAGGAGCGGGAGGATGCGATATGTGCACTGCTTGACGAGCTCGCGGAGCACGCTGAGGAGTACGCGCATTCGGGCTACGCCGAATAGTGCGTAATGAGGCGAACTGTCGTTCAAAGGACAATTCGAAAGTTAGATATAATACAAATACCCGCAAGGCTACGGCAGGGCGGGCGAAGGGAGAAGCTATGAAAAACGCAGCATATTACAACGGAACGATATCCGCCATCGAGGATATAAAGGTACCTCTCGAGGACAGAGCGGTTTATTTCGGCGACGGTGTTTACGATGTCGCATTCTGCCATAACGGAAAGCCGTTTCTTATCGACGAGCATTTCGAACGCTTCTACAACAGCTGCCGTCTTGTCCGCATCGACTTTCCGTACACGCGCGAGCAGCTGCTCGGGATAATAAACGACCTTATATCGCGCCTTGACGACCGTTCGGATGTTCTCATCTACTGGCAGGCGAGCCGCGGAACAGCGCCCCGCAATCATCCTTTTCCCGAAAATTCAAAGGCAAATCTGCTCATGTACGTCAAGCCGAAGAAGATAACAAAGCTCGATGTACCGATGAAGCTGCATACCGTCGACGATATCCGCTATGAGATGTGCAACGTCAAGACCATCAATCTTATACCGAATATCCTTGCCGCACAGGCTGCTATAGACGCGGGCTGCGACGAGGCGGTTCAGATAAGACGCCGCCTGTTCGAGGATGACGGAACGGAGTATCGCGATGTCGTCACGGAGGGCGCACATACCAATATTGCTATACTTAAGAACGGCGAGTATATCACCGCCCCGCTCGGACATTTCATTCTGCCGGGCATCGCGCGCAGCCATCTTATCGGTATCTGCCGCGCAAACGGTATCCCCGTAGTCGAGCGCTATATTACACGCGCCGAGCTTGCCGATGCCGATGAGATTCTTATCTCGAGCACTACCACACTTGTGCGCCGTGCATGCGAGCTCGACGGTGCTCCCGTCGGCGGACGCGATACCGCGCTGTTCGACCGTATACAGCAGCTCTACGTCGAAAAGCTTGATCGCGACTGCATGTGAGTTGTCGCTTGATGCGCAGGCGCAGAGTTATGGATTGACGGCAGTTTTGCTTAGGTATATTGATGTGCATGACATGCTGCTAAGGGCATGGTGATGTGCATTAGATGTCATGCTTTATCTGCTTACGCCCGCTTGACCGCGAAATACGATAAACCGCCGCCCCGACCGTTCGGTCGGGGCGGCGGTGCTTTAATGTGTGCGAAATAATAGTTCGCAGTGCCTTTTGTATAAGGATGCCTTTATATACATGTGGCAGCGCGTGATATCGTTTAGTGCGCCCATCGCAGCTTGCAGTGATTTTTTTCGTGTGTCGTTAGTTGCAGGCGTCGTTTTTTAAGCGCGTCGGGCGGCGGCTCTTTTATGCGTGTCGGCGCGCGGCGCGTCTGCGCTTTATACGCCCGTGTATCCATATGCACAGGCAGAAAAAGAGCATTCCCGTGATGCCGCCGAAAAAGTCGATTATGACATCTATCGTGCTCGATGTGCGTTCGGAGTATATCTGTATCGTCTCGTCGATAACGGCAGTGCACAGAACGGCGAGCGGTGCGGCGGTCAGGCTGCGCCGGTGCAGCAGCAGACGGAGCGCGAACAGCTCCGCGCCGAGCAGAGCGAACTCCGAAAAATGCGCCGCCTTTCGCACAAGAAAGGAGAAATCCTCGTCGCCTATGAGGTCGAGCGGGTCGAGGATAGGCTTAAGCAGTGCCATGACGCCGTCGCTCTTTTCATAGGTCTGCGTCGGGTCGTCGGAGGAGTTGCTCCAGATAAAAGCGAGCGTCGCAGCTATCAGCACGGCGAGAAGAATTATCCCGCAGCGCCGTCTGCGGCTCATTTCATTTTCGGGCATCGCTCTCCCCCCTTTTCGTTTCTGTCATGCCCTCACGCAATATACGACCTTTTCGCTGCGCACAGCGCGGCATAATATTACCGTAATATTATAGTTACTTTTTCGCCCGCTGTCAAGCCCGCATCGTGCTTGACTATTCGCCCGCCGTATGCTATACTTTACAGTGGGAATGCCTTCCCGTTACCTTAATAATACGGAGCGCTGCCGCACGGTATGACGCTCTGCACGAGAAAGGCGGAAATCGCTTATGCTGCATATAAACATAAAAAACACGCTTTCGCGCGTCTGCGCGGTCATGCTTGTCGGGGCGACGCTGCTTGCGCTGCCCGTGACCTCCCGCGCGGCGGCGCAGACAGCCGCCGATACCGCGGCGACCGCGACCGACGGAATTATCCGCGAGACGGTCGACATCAGCCGTCCGAAAAAGGATATCGTCGGCGAGGGCTATGTATGGAAGAATATCGACGAGACGCTGAAGCTGTCGGGGCTTGAGATACATACCGACGACGATTACGGTCTGCGCGTCATGAAGGGCGCGACGATTGAGCTCTCGGGAAAGAACTATATCAGCGCAAAGAAGGCTGCGATAGCATGTCAGGGCAGCGTCACATTTACGGGCGACGGCAGTCTGACGCTCGTATCCGAGGACGGTATCATGTCCTACTCGACCGAGAGCGGAACGGTGATAACCGTGCGCTCGGGCAGCATCACCATCGAGGCTCAGAGCTGCGGGATACGCTGTGAGAGCGGCGGCATAACGCTCTCGGGCGGCGTGACCGATATAAGCTCGGCGGGGACGGCGCTTTCTGCCCGTACCGCGGCGCTTGCCGACTGCACACTCACCGCAAACGCTCCGATATATACGTCGGGTACGATCCGTATCACGGCTGCCGCACTCGATATTTCCTCCGCGAGCGGCGCTGCGCTTAACGCAGACGGCGGGATAATCACCGAAAAGGTCGATATGACCGCAGACGGTCGGTCGGTCGACGAATACGACGGGCAGGCACACATAACGACCGTGTCGAACGCTTATCGCGGCGGCACGAGCGCAATACTCGGCGAGGGCTATCCGCGCTATGCCGATGTCATCATTGCCGCAGCCGCAGTGCTGCTGCTTGCCGCGCTGATAGCGGTGCCGCTCATCCGTCGCAGCGCAAAGACGAAGGCGCTTAAGCGCCGTATCGCCGAGGCAGAGGGGAAGTGATTATATTCGTCGCGCGTGTTGATGCGGCGGCTTGGCATATCGGATATGCAAAGGGCGGTGCAGACGTTTTCTGACACGCCTGACAACCGCAGATTGTCGAGGATGTCAAAATAATTTTCTCGGTATACTTGCAATTGTCTTTCGGATGTAGTACAATATACGCACCGAAAAGTCTGTGAGTCTCCCGCGGTGCAGCTGTGGGGCGGAGAACGCCCGTGCACGAGGCGGAGCCTCGGTATACCGAAAGGAAGTATTGATATGTTCAAGGGCTTTAAGATCAAACCGCCGTTTTTTGAGATCGGACCGAAGTGCTTTATGTACGGCGACGAAATGCTCGCGCTCGCAAAGGTCATCGACCGCGTCGCGATAAAGTACGATGTAGACATTCTGCTCACTCCCGTCTACACCGACATTAAGACCATCGCCGACAATACCGAGCGCATTCACGTATTCGCTCAGCACATGGACTGTCTGCGTCCCGGCAGGGGGCTCGGCTCGGTGCTTCCCGAGGCTGTAAAGGCGGCGGGAGCAGAGGGCGTAATGCTCAATCACGCGGAGCGCCCGCTGACGCTTGAGACAATAGAAAAGACGATAGCGCGCGCCGACGAGGTCGGATTGGGCACCATAGTCTGTGCAAGCACGGTAGAGGAGCTGACCGACATTGCACGGCTCTCGCCGAATCTGCTTGTCGCCGAACCTACCGAGCTTATCGGAACAGGCAAAACGAGCGACGAGAACTACGTCACCGAGACCATCCGCCGCGTGCGCGAGATAAACCCGGATATCATGGTGCTTCAGGGCGCGGGAATATCAAACGGCGAGGACGTTTACAACACGATAATGCTCGGCGCGGAGGCGACGGGCAGCACGAGCGGAATATTCAAGGCAGCCGACCCCGCCGCAATGGTCGAGGAGATGATATCGGCGCTGCGCTCGGCATGGGATGAGAAGCATAGGGCATGAGAACCGTGAACGGAACAGAGAAGAAATGTCTTATCGGCGTTGACGTCGGAACGACCTCGCAGAAGGTCGCGGTGTTTGATACCGACGGTAATACGCTTGCCGCCGTAAACGTCGATTATATCCTTGATACGCGCGGAAATACCGTCGAATTTGACGCTTGCGAGTATATCTCGATACTGCGGCGCGGTCTGACTGCGGCGGCGTGGAAGGCGTTTCCCGGTGCGGGCGAGGAGGAGCTGCGCGAGCGCGTTGCCGCCATCTCGATAGACACGCAGGGAGAGACGCTTATTGTCACGGGCGGCGACAACAGCCCGCTGCGCCCCGCGATAGTCTGGCTCGATAACCGCGCCGACGCACAGGCAAAGGAAATAGACGCGCGCTTCGGACGCGAACGGGTCTACGAGGTCACGGGTCAGCCCGAGATCGTCGCTACATGGCCCGCGTGCAAGCTCGCATGGCTGCGCGAGAACGAGCCCGAGATGTTTTCGGGCACAGAGCGCATCTTTCTTCTTGAGGATTGGCTGCTGTGGGCGCTTTCGGGACAGTTCGTCACCGAGCCGACGGTGCAGTCGTCTACCATATATCTCGATATAAGACAGCGCACATGGTGGGGCGAAATGCTCGACGAGGTCGGAATCTCCGAGCGTCAGCTGCCGCGCATCGTGCCGAGCGGCACCGTGATAGGCTATGCCGACCCCGCATGGCTGTGCGGCGGAGGCACTGCGGGTGTACCCGCAGACGGCGGCATTCCCGTTGTCACGGGCGCGCTGGATCAGGTTGCGGGAGCTATCGGCGCGGGCGTTGTCCGTGAGGGCATCGTCAGCGAGATGACGGGTACGACCATGACCGTTTTCGCACCGACGGGCGGCATACCGCCGTACGACGCGAGCAGCATCATGCCGTGTCACCTTACATATGACGGCAGCTATGCGCTGCTTTCATGGACCCCCACTGCGGGGATAGCGCTGAAATGGTTCAGAAACAAATTCTGCCCGGAGCTTTCATTCCGCGAGCTCGACGAGCTGGCTGAGAAGGTTGAGCCTGGTTCTGCGGGACTTGTTTTTCTCCCGTATCTCTGCGGCTCGACCATGCCGAAATACGACCCCGACGCGCGCGGCGTTTTTTACGGGCTGACCATGGAGCACGGGCGCGAGCATATGGCGCGCGCGATACTCGAGTCGGTCGCCGCAATGCTGCGTGCAACGCTCGATTATCTCGATGTCCGCTGCGAGGAGATACGCACGATGGGCGGCGGAGCACTGAGCCCGCTGTGGTGCGGCATCAAGGCGGATATGTGCGGGCGGCGGCTCGTTACGCTTAAAAATACGGACACGGCATGTCTCGGCGCCGCCATACTCGGCGGTGTCGGAGTCGGGCTTTTCCCGTCGGTCGAGGAGGCTTGCGACTGCATCGTCGCGACCGACCGCGAGTACATCCCCGCACCGAGCGAGGCATCGGAGGCGGCATATCGCGCCTATACTGCGGCGGATGACCGCATCTATCCGCAGGCATAATGGCGTTAGCTGCATGCATGACGCATCTATTCGCACGGTGGCATCTTTCGCGGCACGGAGTATCCGACCGTGAGCATTGTGCGTTCGCCGCATGCATGAAACGGCCATTCGCGCAGCGATGCATCTGCTCGCGAGCATGACATTCACTTGCAGGTGTGACGCGGCTATCTGCGGGTGTGGCACGCTTTCTACCAAAATATAAATATCGGCTTTTGAGTTGATCATCATGCAGCGCAGGCTGCAAATCAACATACCGAAAGGAATAAAAAATGATCAAGGCAGGATTCGTCGGCTTCGGTGAGGTCAATACGCCGAAGGATATAATCGTTAAAAAATGCGCTGCGGCGCATGATCTGCTACACACACAGGGCATAGACACCGTATCGGTCTACCCCGTGACCGACGACTACGAGGAGCGCGACATCGCGCATGCACTCGACGTGCTCGGAGGCGAGGATTTTGACTGTCTCGTGCTCTGCGTCGCGGGCTGGATACCTACCCATGCGGTGATAAAGATAACCGAGCACTACCGACATATCCCCATGGTGCTGTGGGGGTTGTGCGGCTGGGTCGAGGGCGACAGACTCGTCACTACCGCCGATCAGGCGGGCACGAGCGCGCTGCGCGGAAGCATGGCATCGCTCGGCTATACCTTCAGCTATATCTATGATATCGTCGGGCTGCCGTCACGCGCCGACAGGGTTGCGGCGTACTGCAGAGCGGCGAGCGCGGCAAAGCGGCTGCGTCATGCCCGCGTCGGCTTCGGTGGCTATCGCGACATGAATCTCTACGGCACTCAGGCGGATGGCACATCACTCAAGCGCGTTGTGGGTCCCGAGATAGAGACCTTCGAGCTGCTTGAGGTCTATCAGCGCAGCGAGCTCTTCTCGGATGCCGAGAAGGACGAGATAGTAACGCTTATGAAACAGGGCGGCGAGTACCGCGGCAGATACATGAAGCCGTGGAGCTTCGTAAAGCCCGCGGCGGAGACGGGAATGCGCCGTGCGGCGGGGTATTTCCTTGCCGTTGATGCGCTTATCCGTGAGCGCGGCTACGACGGCATTTCGCTCAAGGATGTGGACGGAATGAAGAAGCTGCTCGGCTTTCCGCCCGCGCCCGTGTTCATGCTGCTCTCCGATCTGTCGGGAGTCTGCACCGTGCCCGAAAATGACTGCCTCGGCAGCATAACGCAGCTTATGGTCAAGTATCTGACGGGTCAGTGCGCGATGTATCTGGAATTCTACGAGTACTTTACCGACCGCGTGCTTGCGGGTGTTCCCGATTACATTCCCGCAGAGACGACCGACGGCGCTGTGACGGTCATGCCCGCAGCGTTCGGCGAGCTGGACGAGGGAATTCTCAATGTTTCAAAGGTCAGAACGGGCGAGCTTACACTCTGCCGCCTCTCTTCCGTCGGCGACCGATATGTCATGCACATGGTCAGCGGCTTCGGAAAAACACCGCGCAAATGGGAAGAGGCAGGCTGGACGCAGCCCGCACCGCAGCTGCCCGGACTTGAGATAATGCTCGACGATGTCGAGGATTTCGCCGATAAGGTCATGGGTCAGCACTACATCATCTCTTACGGAAATAATATGGTCGAGCTTCGTGCTCTCTGCGATATGCTCGGGATAAAGGTTATATAAACGGAGGAAAATCCAATGGTAATGACAAATTCAATGCGTGTATACACGAAGACAAACGAACTCGGCTACATCCTGACGACCCCGACGGGCTTTAATGCGGAAAACGAGCATCTGCCGCTCATTGTATATTTGCACGGCGCGGGGGAGCGCGGCGACAATCTCGAGGCGGTAAAGATTCACGGTATTCCGAAGCTCTTTTCAGCCGACCCTGATTATCACGGGCTGCGTGTCGTAACGCTCTCGCCGCAGTGCCCCGACGGCAAGGTGTGGGATAACCTAACCGAGCAGCTGATGTATCTCATTGAGACGATAGTCGAGGATCTTGCCATAGACCGTGACCGTATTACCCTTACGGGCAATTCCATGGGCGGCTTCGGTACGTATGAGATGGGCTGCAGCTACCCCGGGTACTTTGCGGCACTTGCACCTATCTGCGGCGGCGGAATGGCATGGCGCAGCGACGCACTTACGGATACGCCGATGCGCGTTTTCCACGGCGGTAAGGATGATGTGGTGCTGCCCGCGCGCTCGGAGGAAATGGCGAATATGATAAATCATAGGGGCGGTAATGCTACGCTGCAGATTTTTCCGGATGCGTGGCATGATTCTTGGACTCCTGCATACGAAACGACCGACCTGATTGAATGGCTTGCCTCGGCTTCCCGAAAAGGCTAAAATCGTCCGGACCGAAAAAGCTCTCGGGGGAGGCTAAAAAAGCGCAGACCGAAAAAGCGGATAAAAGTGTGATTTGGGCTTTTGTACGGCACAAATACAAGGAAAGCTGATGAAATCCTATCGGATTTCTCCAAAGGAATGATTATCCGCTTTTTCTACCGCCGAAAACCGTCTCTGCCGTACGCAAGTACGACGACGAGGCGGTTTTCAACGCTTCTGCATCTTTTTTATCTATCCCCTCAAAAATCACAATCCCGCCCCGCTGCATCAAGTCGATGCAGCGGGGCGGGATTATTGTATGAGCTTAGTACATCTTGCGGAGCGTGTATCTTTGTGTGCTCAATAAAGATTATTTATTATCACGTAATAAATCAAATCAATGCGCGGCGGTTTCGATGTCTTTTTCGGCACTGCTTGTCCCGCCCGATATGAGCCTTCTGTAGTTCTCTTCAACGCTCGGAATTATCTCCTCCCACCGTCTGCCGAGGGTATTGCCCGCGCGCAGACCTATCTCGCGCAGCCGTTCCGGCTCTAAGAGATAGCGCTCGATAATGTCGGCGGCAGCCTTCGCGTCATCGGGCACGTGAATGGCGTTGTCTCCGTCGCTTGTCGGCTCTGCGGCATTTGAGCACTGCAGCAGAACGCTCGGCAGGTGCATCGCAGCCGCTTCACGTACGACGAGCGGCGCGTTGTCGTACATCGACGGAAAATAGAACAGCGATGCCGCCAGCTCGAGACCCGCAAGCAGCTCGCGGTCACGTATAACTCCCGTAAAGAGCATGTCTTCCTCACTGAGCCCGCGCTCGCGCGCATGGTGCTTTATCGCCTCGGCATCGTAGCCCATGCCGACGATTACCGCGCGATACGGCACGCCGCGCTGCTTGAGCAGGGCGCAGCTGTCGATGATGAGCCGTAGATTCTTGTGCCATATCTGCTGGCCGACAAACAGTATGATGGGTCTGTCTGCGGGCAGCTTAAAATGCTCTGCGGCTTTTCTGCGCAGCAGCTCGGCATCCTCGGGATACGAAAAATCGGTCCCGTTTTCGGTTATCCGAATATCGCCGATATAGCCGTATGAGCGAAGGGTCTGAGCCGTTCCGCTGCTGACTGCCCACACCTCATCGGCGCGCTCAAAAAAGCGGACTATCCGCCGCACCCCGAGCCATGCTATCAGACGGGAATGGGTATAGTTCATAAAGTCGTCGTAGAACTTAGAATGGAATGTAGCGACGGTCGGTATCCCTCTCCGTTTTGCCGCACGCATTGCGTATCTGCCGAGCGCAAACGGGGAATGGATGTGAAATATGTCTATATCCTCCCGGCGCATATAGCGGCGCAGCTCGGGGCAGAGTCGCGGCAGCGTAATGCGGAATACCGTGCGCAACACGGGCAGGCTTGTCGTTCGGATAACGCGGTAGGGAAATGCATCTTCGGTCTTTCCCTGACTCGGCACGCAGACGGTAACGCTGTCGCCTCGTCTGCACAGCTCACGCGCGTAGCTGTCGACCGTCTTTACAACACCGTCGACGTTAGGATAATATGTGTCGTTGATGAGTGCTATGTTTAGTTTTTTTTCGTCCTGCATCGGTATCAGCTCCGGCGCGGGAGCTCCTCCTTTCCGTTTTTACGCCGATCGAGCCAGCTGCGGATGTAGATAAGTGCACCGAGAATTATGAAGATATAGTATACGAAGAATCTCCATGCCATCATCGCCCAGAAAATATATCCCGATGAGAGCGCAGAGAACACTGCAAAGAAAGAGCCTTCAGCCGCGCCCGCATTACCGGGGGTCGGTATAAATGTGACAGATGCGTAGATAGCGACAGTAGTGACAAAGCACGGCAGCCATGCCATCGCTCCGCCGAAAGCGCGCAGAACAAAGTACGGAATCGAGCAGAGAAGCGTCTGATATATGACTGACAGCACCATTGCGCCGACAGAGACGCTGGGCATAGCAAGCATACCGCGTAGGCTGACTGCGTATTCCGATACGGTATCGGTGAGTTTTTTCTGCTTTTCTTCTTTGTTTTTAACGAGACGCATGCGAGAGAGCAGACGCACAAAGAAGGCGAGCAGACGCGAAAAGAGCTTCGGAAAAAGTGCGGAGATCAGTATGCAGGTCGGGAACATCGCATAGAAGAACAGACCTATCCAGCATGACACCCTGATAATTGCTATATTGAGCAGCGAGCTGCCGAATATAAAGCAGACGGCGGCAAGCAGTATGAACGCATACTGCATAGACATAAATCCCGCGAGCGGTATCGCCGCGCTGTTCGCATCCGAGTAGCCGTTCTTTGACATATAGTATATCTGAAACGGCTGCCCTCCGATGCCCGACGGGGTGACGTTGTCGTAGTAGCGCCCGAGCAGCACGACCCGACGCGCTACCTTGAAGTCAACCCTGCCGTCGACCTTTTTCATCAGCAGCGCGTACTTTACCGTCTCGGCAAAGATAGCACCGAAGCAGCAGAGCGCCGCGGGGATGATATAAATATAATTGATATTGACATCTGAAAAGCGCGTACTGTCGCTCTCCCCGCCGAATTCCTTTATCGCCGTCCATGCTATGACGGCAATATTCAGGAGTATGAACAGGACGGTCATGACCGCCTTTTTTCGTTTCTTTCGCTTGTTTTCGCTTTGTTCCATTTTATGCTCCGATCGGTAAAAAAGCTGTATTTGCGGGTCGGAGCCCGCATTCTGTCATGATGGGCGTTTATCGTGGTGGGCGTTTGTCGTGATGAGCGTAATGTCTGATGCGTTTGCTTATGCCTGCGTCAGTTTATTTGCGATTGCCGCGCAGCTTGATATGCATCGGATTGCTTGCGTGCTGCATGCGCTGTCTTACGGTTAGACTTGCGCGTAGAAAATAACCGCTTACTGCATGCGTTACTTCCATTTGCACTTATCGCGCAGGTCGGCATATATCGAAAGATAGCTCTCGTGCCGTTCGCGCGGTATCTGACCCGCTTCAAGCGCGGCGAGTATCGCACAGCCGTCCTCACATGTGTGTGTGCAGCGCGAATAACGGCAGCTGCCGAGATACGGCTCAAACTCGCGGAAAACATGCGGCAGGTCGGCAAGCTCGTAATAGTCGTATCTTGTAAAATCTATCATGCTGAAGCCGGGCGTATCCGCAACATAACCGCGACAACCGTCGCGCGGCAGACCGAGCAGCGATGCGAGCGGGAAAAGCTCGGATGTGCGGGTTGTGTTCTTGCCGCGCGAAAGACGCTCGGAGAGCTCGCCCGTTTTGAGCCCGAGCGAAGGAAACAGCGCGTTAAGCAGGGTCGATTTTCCCGCTCCGGAAACGCCCGCAAAGGTCGTAATACCGTCGCGGCATTCTTCGGTGATATAATTCTTCAGCGCGTTCACGCCGCTGCCGTCAAGCGACGACAGGTCAAAAACGGTGAATCCGCAGCGGGTGTATATGCCGTGCAGCCGCTCCGCGCTCTGCTGCGAGAGATCGCGCTTACTTATTACTATGACGGGTTTGATACCCTCATGCTCGGCGATGGTTATCAGCTTATCCGCGAGCAGGGTAGACGGCTCGGGATATGCCGATGAGATAACTGCAAAAATTCGGTCGAGGTTTGCGAGCGGCGGACGAATTAACTCGTTTTTGCGGGGCAGCAGCCCGGATATTACGCCGTCGCTGCCGTCACGCCGTGCGCCCGTGACGAGTTCGGTAGAATTGACGGTGTCGCCGAGATTTTGAGCTGTCGTGACGTTGCCCGAATTAACAGCTTTGCCGCTGCATTCGACGGTCACACGGTCTCCGGGGAGCAGACGCTCACCGCCGCGGCGGAGAATGCCTCTCGCATTACATATCAGAGTGCTGCCGTCGTCGGTTTCAACGCGAAATTTTCCGCCTACGCCCGACAGGACCGTACCTGACAGGACTGCGCCCGCCGGATTGCGCCCGTCGGACAGATGCGCACCCGTCAGATTGCGCCCGCCCGTCAAGCTCTGCACCCGCGCTTTTCAGCGTAGCTTTCTATAAAGTCGACTATGGGAGTCGGGTCGGCGAGCGAATGCGGATGATGGTCGCAGCCGGGCTTGACAATCATCTCGATGCTGTCGCTTACTGCGCGGTAGCGTTCGTAGTATACCTTTCCGCAGGCGGTGAAATCAACGACGGTGTCGGCATCTCCCGCGCAGATGAAGCACGGAATGCCGTCGCGCGCGTTCTTTTCCGCCATATCGTTGGGATTGCCGTGAAAGGTCTGCTCATCGGCATCGGATATGCCGTAGCATTCGCAGCACTGCTCCCATTCGCGGCTCTGCTTAAAGCGACCGGGCCATACAAATACGTCGGTCACGGGCGCATCGAGATAGAGTATGCCGCACTCGTCGGGATATGCTGCAGCATAGTTTACCGCATAGAGCGCGCCGCGCGAGAAGCCGAATATCGCGGGGCGGCGGCTGAGTGCGAATCCGTCACCGTCGGTCACTGCGAGATAAAAATCGTGCAGCATCGCGACAGATTCGGGGTTGCCGTACATGTCGCTTACCTTGTGATACGCTATGTACCATCCGCGCTCGAGCAGGGCACGATCAACATAATCGAACGCGCTGAAAAATTCGGCTCTCCATACCCACGGATTGCCGTCGAGCGGATTTTCGGGGCAGACGATGAGGCTCTCTCTGCCGTCGACCGTAAAGGTGTATTCCTTGTAGCCGAACCAATCGCCGACCGTAATGTTCTCTGCCTTCGGCATCTGCTTGTTTTCCATAATTTCTCCTTGCTCTCGCCGCGCTGCGTTATGCAGGCGTCTGCGGCGATGTATAATTTTTTTCGCACGGCGGATAATATATCCGATATATCCGAATTTTGCTGTTGCCGCCATGCGGCTTATGAGGTACTGTGATGGACGATTATTTTTCCTATGCGTGCGCCGAGCTTGATAAGGCACTTTCACCGCAGAGCAGCTTTGACGTGCTGCGGCGTGTTATACGCTTCGGCGGCGGGCAGGCGGTGTTTTATTATATCGATGGCTTTGTAAACGAAAGTTTGATAACAAAGGTTTTCGAGTACGTCGCATCCGCCGAAAATGCCGATGCGCTCGGTACGAATCTGCCGTATATCGAGCTTGATCTTGTCACCGACATCCGCTCGCTGATAACGTCGGTGCTCAGCGGCGGCGCCGTTATGCTCGCCGAGGGCAGGGAATGCGGCACGGTAATCGACGCGCGCATATATCACGCACGCGGCATAAGCGAACCCGAAAAGGATAAGGTACTGCGCGGACCGCATGACGGCTTCGGTGAGGTACTTATCAACAATACCGCGCTGATACGGCGGAGAATACGCTGCCCCGAACTGAGAATGGAGCTGTCGCGCGTCGGCAACCGCACCGCGTGCGATACGGTCATTGCGTATGTCGAGGGTATCGCGGATGAGCGGCTTGTACGTGCGGTGCGCGAGCGACTGTCGCAGCTGAGCGATATCGGCGCGGTCAATCTCAGTGCAGAGAGCATCGGCGAGCTGCTTGTGCGACGCTCGGTGCTCAATCCGTTTCCTAAGATACGCTATACCGAGCGTCCCGATGCCGCCTCCGCAATGCTTATGGAGGGCAGCGTCATACTGATGTGCGACAACACGCCCTCTGCCATGATACTGCCGACCTCGTTTTTCGATTTTCTGCAGGAGAGCGACGATTATTATTTCCCACCGACCGTCGGCACGTATCTGCGCCTTGTGCGGCTGATAACGCTGCTCGGCTCAATACTGCTCATCCCGCTGTGGATGCTCTCGCTCGACTATGCCGATTCGCTCCCCGCATGGCTCGGATGCGTCATACCGCGCGGAGATTATGCACTGCCGATTGTCGCGCAGCTGCTGCTCGTCGAGATCCTTGTCGACGGTCTTAAGCTTGCATCGCTCAATACCCCCGACGCATTGTCGAATTCATTCAGCGTCGTTGCGGGACTTATACTCGGCGACTTTGCGGTAGAGATAGGTCTGCTCGTTCCGCAGGTGATTCTGCTTATATCCTTTACCGCACTTGCGAGCTTTGCACAGCCGAGCTATGAGCTCGGATACGCGATAAAATTCGTCCGTATGCTCATGATAATCCTGATATCGTTCTTCCGCGGATGGGGCTTCATCGCGGGGGTCATCATCGGCATTGTGCTGATAGCAACGAACAGCACCGTGCCGGGCGGCAGGGGATATCTCTATCCGCTTATTCCGTTCTCGGCGCGGGGGCTCGGGCGGGTGTTTTTCAGACGGCGGCTCAAGTAGCCCGAGGATGTTCGGGCTGCGCGGCATTCTGCTTTACGCGGCAAATATGTCAGATGGTATTATTGTTTTTCTGCGCGATTCGGCGGTCATGCGAGGCTGCTTTTCATTCGATATTACTTTTCGTTCTGCGTGATGAGTCGGTCGAGCGACGGGGCTATTCCGAAAGCCGTGCAGGTCGCATCATATGCCGTGCGCAGCTCGCCGCGTTTTGCATCCGACGGATATCTGCCGCGCACCGCGCGTATGAGCACGTTCTTCGGCGTGTCGTCGGGGTCTACGAGCTCGACCGTCTGTACCTTGTAGCCCTCCATTTCGAGCCGCGCGCAGCGCAGACCGTCGGTCAGGCTGTCGGCGAGCTTTCCGCGCAGTATCGGGTATGCCGAGTAGGCGGGAGCGAGTATCGGCGGCAGCTCACCGAGCTGAGAAAATATCTCGTGATGGCAGCAGGGCGTTGACAGAATGACCTTTGCGCGGTATTTTACCGCAAGTGAAAGCACAAGATCGGTTGCGGTGTCGCATGCGTGAAGCGAGAGCACGAGCGACGGCGGCGCGGGCGGCTCAAAGCGCGAAACATCGCCGCAGACGAAATGCAGACCCGTGCAGCCGCTCTCACGCGCGATGCGCTCGGAGAGCTCTATCACATCGGGCTTGAGGTCAACACCGTACATATCCACCTCGCGTCCGCGCACCGCTGTTAGATAATGATATACCGCAAAGGCAAGAATGCTCTTGCCGCAGCAGAGGTCACACACGGTGAGTATGCCTTTCTGCGGTAGCTTCGGATAAACGTCGTCAAGCAGCTCGAGAAAGCGGTTTATCTGCCTGTACTTTGAACGGCGGCTGTCGAGAACTCTGCCGTTTCCGTCCGATATTCCGAGCGGGCGGAGAAAGGGCGCGTCTGGCGTGAGAAAGCGCTGCTTGTCGCGGTCATGCGAGCGGAGCACCGCCTGCTCGCCGCCCTCTGCCTTTATTCCGTTCTTGACATGCATTGGACCGCTGCGAGATACCATTACGGTGCAGCTGCCTGCCGTTGTCAGGATATCCGCCTGTCTGTACGCACCGAGCAGCTCGCATATCCGTTCGCCGAGCCGTGCGGGCGGGAGATTTTCATGTACCGCCTTTCCGTCCTGCAAAAGATATTCGCACTGTGCCTCGGTCTCGCCGCCCGCGCTGCGGAACAGCGTGACGGTGCAGCGCTTTATCGCCTTGTCGGTGCTGCGGGAGAGCACGGTCTTTTTGTATATGCCGCGCGACGCGGCGTTGTCGACTATGTCTTTGATATCTTGCATGTTGTCATTCCTTGCAGATTTATTTTGGGGTCGCGGAATGGTGCGGTGCCCGTTGACTGTGCTTTACTGCATCTGCATAAAGCTGTTGTCTCGTTGGTCCGCATCAAGTTCTGTTATGAAATCTTACCGTTCTTTGAGACGAGCGGCAGCGCCCGTTCGACATCGGTCTCGTCAACGGGGACCGTGCCGCCGGAGTAGCGTGCATCGCAGTAGCGGCTGATAAAACCGTCGGTCGCAGCGCCGTCTCCGAGCAGCTTTCCGTGCTCGCGCGGGGTACGGACGGGGTCGTATATGTAGCCGTCGCGTATCTTTGCCTTCATCAGCTTGATGTAGATGTATCGCAGCTGCTCTGCGGGAGTAGTCATGTCGCGCCATTTGCGGCGGTCGGCGGTATTTTTTGCAAGAGCCTTGCGGTGACGCTCGCCGCGGCGGAATACAAAGCTTTTTGAGTCCTTACCCGCTATCCGTTCGCGGTCGGGGATTCCGAACAGCTTATGCAGTCCGCGTACGACCGCCTCGAGTGCGGCGGTTATTCCCGTAGCCCTGCCGAATGCGCGGATACCGCTTATTATCAGCCCGCGCGGGGTCAGCCGCTTCAGCGCTATCAGAAACAGCACGAGCAGCACTATTGCGGCAAAGCCGAAAAGCTGTCGCAGATACCTCAGCTGCGTATAGCTGTCGCTCACGCTTATCGCGTATTGCACATAATAACAGATTACGGCGAGCAGCAGATAAACGGCGCAGCGAATCGCGAGCAGCTTGTGCTCGAGCACTGAGGTGATAAACGGTCCGTGCCGCTTCTTTTCGCCGCGCTGTTCTGCGGCGTTGCTTGCTCCGTCGGTGACGGGAGCTATTTTTGAGTTTTTATCGGATAATTTCATCTGACTTTTGTCTTTTCGATTTGATTTTTGAGCGTTTGTCGGTCGGCGTGCGGTGTGAGCGACCGCCTTGCGGATCACGTTGCGGCGGATGTTTTGCAGTGCCCGTTTGCGGCAGCCGCACTGAAGCACGTATGACATCGATTGTTCTAAAATTGTTTTGCACCGACCGAGCATCGCGAAATGCCCGCAAAGCGCATGGCAGCGTCGGTCCCGGAAATTTCGGCATCGTCTTCTCCGACGCTCTCGGTTTTACTTTTTGCCGCCGTTACTGTCTGACCGCTCAGACGCCGCTTTATCCTCTTCCTCGAGCTCGGCGGGGTCTATGCCGAGATTGAAGGCGAGCTTCTGTATCGCCGCGCTGCGCGCGTTCTCACGGCGCACACCCTGTCTGCGCAGTCTGCGCTCGATAGCGTCTATCTCGCGGCGGCGCAGCCTTGCACTCTCCGCCTCTCGGCTGACGCGGATTCGCTCGTTCTCCTGCCGCTCTTCCTCTTCGCGGCGGCGCTTGTGCTCGTCGGGCAGCGGAACGCATAGAACGGAGTTTTCCGCCTCACGCAGACGCATTGCAAGCAGGTCGATAGTCTCATCTGTACCCGGTGTGAGAATATACACCTCGGTCTGCGACATTCCCGCAGCAAGATCCTCCTCGATAAGACTCGAAAAGGATACGCCGCTGCGGAGCCGCACCCTTGCCATACTGCGCAGTATCTCGGTAAGATGCAGCTCACCGCTGCCGAGAGGATAGCGGAGATATTCATCGCCGTCGATGGTCGTCGCGTTAGCGGCAAAGCCCGCGCGGTGTCCGTTATACGCCGCCTCGCGGATGATGTCCGACGCAAACGACAGTCCGAGCTCCATCATCGAATTATATGCCTCGGATGCGACGGTGTCGCCGACAAGCTGAAAATTCAGATAGACCATATACGTGCGGTTAGCGCAGTATTCGCGGCTGTTGACGCGGATAGACGATATGCCGCAGCCGCCGCTGCGCGCAGTAGCCTTGTAGTTTATGCTGTTCATCGGATCGCCCGGCGCATATGCCCTGATACCGCCGAAGGTGAAGGGGTCGGATATCAGATTGCGGCGCGTCATATGGTCGCCCTGAACGGTGTTGACGGGATCTACACGCTCGGGCAGCGGCACTATGCGCGGATAAATATACAGCTCTGCGGGCGCGTCAAGATATGTGGTGTGCCCGCCGCCGTAGATGTCGACTGTCTCGAGCTTGTAATAGCCGCGCGCGGCGCAGACCGCCTCATGCGTTCGCTTTATCTGCTGAAACGGCATGAGATTAAAGCGGCTGTAGAAGTACTGCATCGCCTTTTTCGGGTCCTGCGCGCACTCAGCCATTCGTATGCCGTTGTATATGTAGCCCTCGATGTTGACCGCGAAAAGCGGCAGCGGCGTCGGATTGTACACCGTCTCGGTGAGCGTCAGATGCTCGCCCTCATATGCGCCGAGCTCGGAAAAGCTGCGGGTGTAAACTATTCTGCTTATCATCTTTGCCCGCAGACTGAGATACAGCCGCACGAGCGCGAAGATAAAGCCCGCGCCGAGCAGCACGGCGAGAATGGTCGTGCCGTAGCGCGAAATGAACTCGATAAAGCCCATTTTATTTTGCCTGCCAGTAGCCGAGACCGCGCTCGGTAGGTACGGGCGTGCGGTCGAGAATATCGGAGATAATGCTCTCTGCAGCGCCGTGCTTTATTCTCGCGGTGCTCGACAGCATGAGTCTGTGCGCGAGAACGGGGATGGCGGCGCGCTTTACGTCGTCGGGCTGAACATATGCTCTGCCGTCTATCGCCGCAAAGCCCTTTGATGCGCGCAGCAGACTCTGCGCGCCGCGCGGACTTACTCCGAGCAGAACGTTGTCATACTCGCGTGTGCGCTCGCAGAGCGATGCGATGTAATCCTTGATATCGTGATGCACAAAGATGCGGTCGAGCTCGTGCTGCGCGGCGATGATATCCTCGCGGCTGACCGCAGGGCGCAGCGCTGCGAGCGGGTCTGCGCCGTCAAAGCGCTCGAGTATCGCAACACACTCTTCATGCGACGGGTAGTTCATACTCGTCTTGAACAGGAAGCGGTCAAGCTCCGCTTCGGGGAGCGGATAAACGCCCGCAGTCTCGACGGGATTCTGCGTTGCGACGACGATAAACGGTTCGGCGAGGCTGTGCGTCACGCCGTCGATGGTTGCCTGACGCTCCTCCATGCACTCGAGCAGACCCGACTGCGTTTTAGGCGTTGCGCGATTAATCTCGTCCGCGAGCAGGATGTTTGAAAATACGGGTCCGGGGGAGAACTCAAACTCGGATTTCTTCATATTAAAGTAGTTGATTCCGGTTAGATCCGACGGGAGCAGGTCGGGTGTGAACTGAATTCGCTTCGCCGTACAGTCAAGGCTCGCCGCAAGCGACTTTATCAGCAATGTTTTTCCCGTACCGGGAACGTCCTCGAGAAGAACATGTCCTCGGCAGAATACGGCTACGATTATCATATCTATGATGTCCTGCTTGCCGACAACGACCTTTGAAATGTTGTCGCGCACCGCGGTATAGGTCTTGAAAAGGGTGGTTTCACTTGTTTCCATCGGAATTTCCTTTCGGGGGTTGAATTTTGCTTCTCATTATTATAACCGAAAATTTTACCGTTGTAAACAACAGTTTCATTGAATATTGTAAATTTTCTGTCTTTTTTATCTTCCTTCGCTGCGGAGCATAGCAGCGCTGTACGGGCGAAGAAGGACGGCGGAAAAATTATCTTGATTTTTTCGACCGTATCGGTTATAATAAGGGGTATATGTGGGAAAATTTTTGCTGAAAAAGCAATCTTTGCGGTCACAGGAAAGGACAGGTGCGCGGAAATGAAGGTCGAAAACGAGCATACCCCCGAGCTTCTTGAAGCGGGGAAGGTCGTCAATACGCACGGCGTGCGCGGCAATCTCAAGCTCGAATCGTGGTGTGACAGCCCCGCGGTGCTTACCTCCCTACGCACAGTGTATTTTAAAAAGAAGAGCGGCACTGCGGTCGCCGTGAATGTGTGCGGCGGCTTTACGCATAAGGGCTATGCCGTGCTGTCGCTTGACGGCATTTCGGATATGGATACCGCGCTGCGCTATAAGGGCGCGATAGTTTACGCCCGCCGCAAGGATATCCCGCTTCCCGAAGGGAGCTATTTCGTCCGCGACCTTATCGGTTTGCCCGTCATTGATGCCGAAAGCGGCGCTCGATACGGCGTGACACACGACTATATCAGCGGCGCTGCGCAGGATATGTACGAGGTCCTGCTCGACCCCGAACTTTGCACGGGCGGCGAGCTCTCTAATGAGCCTTCCGATGGTGTGACGACCGACGGTGAATCGGCTGACGGGGACGGCGCATCGGACAAAGCAGACGGAACATCGGTCGCCGAGCTGCGCCGCAGACTCCGCTATGTTCCCGCCGTGCCGCAGTTTATCGACCGCGTAGAGCTCGGCAAGGGAATATTCATCCGCGTGCCCGACGGGCTGTTTGACTGAGGTGCGGCATGCGATTTGACGTTATTACGCTTTTTCCCGAGATGATAACCTCCGCACTCGGCGAGAGCATCATCGGCAGGGCACAGAGCAGCGGCTGCATCGAGCTGTACGCGCATCAGCTGCGCGACTGGAGCAAGGACAAGCATCGCCGTGTAGACGATACGCCGTACGGCGGCGGTATGGGAATGCTCATCCGCCCCGACCCCGTGTGCGACTGCCATCGCGACATTCTTGCACTCGCACCCGAAGGGCGCTGCCGTACCGTCTATATGTCCCCGAAGGGAAAGGTGCTCACGCAGCGGCATGCGGCGGAGCTTGCACGGCTCGACCGTCTGATAATTCTCTGCGGTCACTACGAGGGCATCGACCGCCGCGCGATAGACCGCGTTGCAGATGAGGAGATATCGGTCGGCGACTATATTCTCACGGGCGGAGAGCTGCCCGCGTGCATCCTTATCGACTGCATCTCGAGAATGTGCGAGGGCGTACTGCCATCAGCCGAATGCTACGAGAATGAGAGTGTAGCATGCGGAACACTCGAATACCCGCAGTACACCCGTCCCGAGATATACGACGGGGAGAGCGTGCCGTCCGTACTGCTCGGCGGCAATCACGCAGAGATCGAGCGGTGGCGCAGACAGGCTGCGCTTGAACTGACGCTGAGGAATCGTCCCGACCTTATATATTGATATAATGACGCGGCGCATGTGTGCGCGGCTCGGCTGCATTTTATCTTGCGGACACGGGCTGCTCACCGTCCTTTAATTACGATAACCGAGGGATTAATGAATGTCAAAAAACAGTATTTCGGAGAAGAGCGGAAAACGGGGACTCGGAGCCTCTGCGACCGTTGCACTGATGATGCTTGCCACCGTTGCGGCGAAGGGTCTCGGACTGTTCCGTCAGGTGCTCATGGCGTCTACGTACGGTACGTCATCGGATGCAAACGTCTTTTCAGTCGCATCCCAGATACCCCTGCAATTTTTCGATCTGCTCTTTGCCACCGCGATATCGGGCTGCTTTATACCTGCTTATAACAGCTTCAAACGCGGCAGGAACGGCGAGATATCGCCGGAGGCGGACGACTTCTCCTGCTCCTTCTTCAATTTTATATTCCTTGCGACGGGCGTGCTTGCACTGCTCGGCATTCTGCTCGCATCGCCCATTGCTGCGCTGCTCGGCTTTGAGAGTATGTCGGATAAGCAGCTTGCGGCGGAGCTGATGCGCATAATGTTCCCGATGATAATCTTTACGGGAACGGCGTACACGCTCACGGGAGTCATGCAGTCACGGGGCAGATATCTTATCCCCGCAATGATAAGCGCTCTTTCCAATCTGACCGTTATCATCTATTTTCTTCTCTTTAATGACAGCTTCGGCGTTCAGGGTCTTGCGGTCGCGTATGTGCTGGGGTGGGTATTTCAGTTTCTGACACTCGCCGTGCCGCTGCGTACGGGAGGCTATCGCTTCCGTCCCGTGCTGCATATGCGCACCGAACAGATGAAGCGCACGCTGCGTCAGGTGCCTGCAATAATGATGGGCTCATGGCTGCTGCCCGCAACGACGATTGTCACAACATATTTTACCTCTTTTATCGGAACGAACGGTTCGGTTCTGTTTAACTATGCCGATAATGCATTTATAATGATATCGGGTATTCTTACCTATTCTATCTGCAACTACGCGCTGCCCAAGCTTTCGGTGCTTGCGGCGGATGAGAGCGAGCGGGGCGAGCGCGATTTTGTCGCGTGTGTTCGCTCCGGACTTGTATCGGTGATGTCACTCATACTGCCGTTTATGGCTGTGATAATGCTGCTCTCGCCCGAGATAGTTGCCGCTCTGTATATGCGCGGCGGCTTTACGGCAGAGGATACGTCGATGGTATCGACCGTTATGACGCTTCTGCTCGTCGCTATGCCCGCCTTTACCGTAATCGAGTTCGGCAGCCGTGTGTTTTATGCAAAGAAGCTCGGCAAGGTGCCGATGATCGCCGCTCTCTGCGGTGTTGCCGTTGATGCGGTGCTCGCTGCGCTTTCCGTTTTCGTTTTCGATGCGCAGGGGCTCGGCGGTGTATGTCTGGTCGTCGGCTCGACCGTTATCGGATTCTATGTTGCCGCCGCCGTCATGATATGCGGTGCGGTAAAATATGTAAGGGCGCTGTTTGACCGTGAGCTGCTTTCAAGTCTGCTCCGTATATTGCTTGCAAGCGCCGCTTCCGCCGCCGCATGCTTCGGCGTGCTGCGCCTTGTCTCTGCGCTGCACGGAGGGATTGATGTATCCGGCGGAACGGTTTACAATATCATGATCTGTGCTGTAGCATTTATCCCGGCAGCAGCTGTTTATCTGCTGCTGCTCAAGCTGCTGCATGTCAGCTTCGGCTCGCTCGGCGGAAGGTCGGACGGTTCGGATGCGGCGGTCGATAAGGCCGATGATTCCGTGATTGATACAGTCGTTAAGGCTGCCTCCGAATGCGTTTCCGACGGCTGTAATAATTCTGCCGATTCCTCTGATTCTGCGCACGGTGATGCAAGCATTACCGCCGATGCCGCACAGTGCGGCAATGCAGCACATGCCCCCGAAAATCCAAGCAAGGATGGTGATGATCCAATTGAAGAATAGCACCGAAAGAAAACGACGCAGGAGCGGTATCGCAGAACTCCTTCGCGGCAGCTTTGTCGTATGCATGCTCTCACGTTTTACCGATTTCATATACCGAAAGGCGGGGGAGAGCCTTATCGGCTCGTTCCTTACGGGCGAGGTGGGTCGTGAGCCCTCGTATGCCGGAGCGCTATCGGTTTTTTCCGAGGGCAGGGTGCGCAATCTCCGCCGCCGTCTCATGACCGCCTTTGACAACAGCGTTATCGTCGGTGGTGTCAGACGCGGAATGAGCTCGCTTTTCTCGATGTCTATGAAGTATTACGGCATCTTCTGTCTTACCTTCGGCATTTCGCTTGCCTTCTCGTCGCTCTGGCTCGGGCGGCAGAGCGGCGGCTTTGTGGAGAGCACGAGAATACTTGCAGGTGCGGGACTGCTGCTTGCGGCGCTCGTGATGTTCTTCTCCGACGCAACGCTCGGCGAAGCGATATGCTCGAGTCGTGTATGCGATGTGATACTTTTCCGCTTTCTCGGACTCAGACGCGAGATATTTGAGTACTGCGGCAGACGGCATAAGGGCTATACCGCATTCGCTGCAGGGCTCGTGCTCGGGCTGCTCTCGCTGCGGCTGAGCCCGATGTATATTTTCGTTGCACTTGTCGGCGTTATCGCCATGTATACAGTGTTTGCTTCACCGGAGGCGGGCGTGCTCATCATGTTTGCGTGTCTGCCGTTTATGACGACTATGATGCTCGTCGGCATCGCGCTGTGGACGACCCTCTCATATGCGGTGAAGGTCCTGCGCGGAAAGCGCACCTTCCGTTTTGACAGTCTCGATGTCGTCGTCGTCCTTTTCGGATTCGTTATTTTCCTCGGCGGCTTCTTCTCAAGCGGCGGCGCGGCATCGCTTAAAGCTTCGCTCGTGTTCTGCTGCTTCATTCTCGGCTATTTTCTTGTCGCAAATCTCCTGCGCACGACCGAGCGCATAGAGCGCATGATTGCGACTATGCTCATCGCGGCGCTTGCGGTCTCGGCATACGGTGTATTCCAGTATGTCACGGGCAGCGCGGAATCTACATGGCAGGATCAGACAATGTTCTCGGATATCTCGGGGCGCGTTGTTTCAACCTTTGCAAATCCTAATGTTCTTGCCGAGTATCTTATCATGATGATGCCGATATGCGGCGCTATGCTGATATCGTCAAAGAAGGGAAAAGAGCGCGCGTTCTATCCGCTCACCTTCGTGCTGCTCGGGCTCTGTCTTATATTCACATGGTCGCGCGGTGCATGGCTCGGCTTCCTTGCAGGTGCTGCACTGTTCCTGCTCATTCTGTCGCGTAAGTTCATGGTGGCAGGATGGTTTGGTCTCATAGCGGTTCCTGCACTGCCGTTCATACTCCCTGCTAATATCGTAGCGCGCTTTACGAGTATAGGCAACGTCAGCGACGGCTCTACCTCCTATCGCGTGAGCATATGGAAGGGCGTTATAAAGATTATCAAGGAGTATTTCTTCTCGGGCGTCGGTGTCGGAGAGGCGGCTTTCAAAAACATATATCCGCTCTTTTCTCATGAGGGTATCGAGCTTGCACCTCACTCGCACAGTCTGTATTTTCAGCTGGTCGTAGAGGTCGGAATTCTCGGGCTTATACTGTTTGTCGTGCTGATGGCACTGTTATTTCGCCGCAGCTTCAGCTTTTTCGACAGCAAAAACAATATTTATCCCTACACAGGCAGGGAAGCACTGCGACTGAGAATGCTCTCCGCTGCGGGAGTATGCGGAATATTCTCCATGTTGCTCCAGGGCTTTACCGATTATGTATGGTATAACTACCGCATCTTTTTGATGTTTTGGATGGTTATCGGTCTGACGGTTGCCGTCGGACGTGCCGTAAGGGAAAATACGCTGTCCCCCGACAGATGTCTCTGAAATAATGCATTTCCGCTGCGGTGAACAGCACGGCGGGAATGCCTGAAATATCGGGCTCAAAACATCCGAAAATATCAGACACAAGACAGAAAGGAATGATTCCATGAATAACAAGACTGCCGAAGCGTCGAGCGGTAAAAGACGCGGTCGCTTTAACTTTATCGACTTTACGCTTATTGTCGTTGCACTTGTCGCGCTCAGCGTGCTCGTATATATCGTAGTAGGTCCGAAGAATTCGCAGGCAGCACAGCCGACTACGTTCTCTATCCAGTACACGCTCGAGATAAAGCATCTGCGCGAGGATTGGCGCGACTATATCAGCATCGGCGACGAGATAACCGACGCGGATTCACTCACAAAGATAGGTACTGTAACCGACGTCTCGTACCAGAACGAGTATGTCGCATCGACCGACCGACGCACCGGCGAGGTCATTTACGTAGAATATCCCGACTACGTTAACATGAAGATAACGGTAGAGACCGATTCAGTTACAAAGACGGATAACGGCTATCTCGCGGGCAAGAAGGAGTTCTGCATAGGCTCTCCGATGTCGCTGCGTCTGCCTAAGATAAGAGTGGATTCGTCCTGCACGGGCATTGAGGTAATCGGGGAGGTGAACAAGGATGCAGCAAACTGAAAAGAACACGGTTAAGAAAACACGCTTTAACATAATCGACCTGCTTGTAGTTATCGTTATCATCGCTGCGATAGCTACGGTTGCGGTGCGCCTCGATATCGCCGATAAGATCGTTCAGGCAACGTCAGAGGATTCGGCAAGGGTAACACTTCTTGTCAGCGGTGCCGATCAGGAGTCGGTAACATCGGTCTCCGAGGGCGACGAGATATCGTGGCAGCAGGAGAACTGTGATTTCGGCACAATCGTCCGCAAGGACGTTGCAAACGCCGTTGTCTACAACACCGTTGAGGACGGCACCTACGTAAAAACGACCAATCCGGAGCGCTACGACGTTACGTTTACCGTCGATACAAAGGGTACTTTCACCGAGGACGGCTATATGCTCGGCGGAAAGAGCTATCTTGCAGCCGGCAGAACGGTAACATTTTTCAACGGAAAAACCGTAATGACATCTATTGTCATTGCAGTAGACGAAATAGGCGAGTAAACGCGATTTCGTTTGTGCAGCTTGACTGTTTTTTCTTGCAAAAATTCGATAAATACATTAAATGTACACTTGATTTTCTGACCCGTCTCTGTTATAATTAAACTAAGAAGCGCGGCTTAATATACTGCGGCGCAGTAGAGGAGTATTGAATATGGTTTCACGCAATGTAACGATTGTAAACAGCATCGGTCTGCATGCTCGCCCTGCTACCTTCTTTATCCAGAAGGCTAATTCCTATAAGAGCTCTATTTACGTAGAGAAGGACGATCGCCGCGTTAATGCAAAGAGTCTTCTCGGTGTACTTTCGCTCGGCGTTGTTAAGGATATGACTATAACGCTCATAGCAGACGGTGCGGATGAGACAGATGCACTCGACGGTCTTGAGGATCTCGTTAAGAACGGTCTCGGTGACTGATAATTCGGCTTTCACCGCATTTGCGGACAATGAGAAATGAAAAAAGCATGCTATACCGCAGTTGCATTATGCCTCTGCGGTTGCTTTTTTTATCGGATATATCCTGAATACCTCGGAGTGATTTCGGGGCAGTCTGTATGACGGGAGGTGAGCGAATGAGCGACAAAGAAAACATTGTTGTCAGCACAAGCGCTGTTGTAAGCGAAAACGAAAACGAATATGAGCACGCAGACAATAGCGGCAAGACGACAGCGGGGCTGAACGAGGACCGACTTGAGCGGCTGAGAGAGGCTGCGAGAGACCTGCCGTATCAGCCGGGCGTGTATATCATGCACAACCGCGAGGGCAAGATAATCTATATCGGAAAATCAAAGTCGCTGCACAACCGTGTCTGCTCATATTTCTTTTCTGTGCATCACAGTACCAAGACCGCGCGCATGGTCGATTCCGTATGGTATTTCGAGTATATTCTGACCGATACCGAGATAGAAGCGCTTGCGCTCGAAAATCGCCTGATAAAGCTCCACGCCCCCCGCTACAATATCCGTCTGAAGGATTGCAAGAGCTACCCGTATATCAAGGTCGATCTCGGACTCAGATACCCGACGGTGACCGTGACCCGCTCGCGGCTCGGAGACAGGGCAAAATATTTCGGACCGTATTCGGGCACCGACGCGGCGTATACCATTCTGCGTACGGTGCAGACGGTTTTCGGCGTACCGTCATGTAAGCGCAGCTTCCCCCGCGATATAGGCAAGGAGCGGCCGTGTCTTTATGCGCAGATGGGCAGATGCATCGCTCCGTGCTCGGGAAAGGTAAGCGAGGAGGAGTACGGCGAGATGATACACGACGTTCTCACTTTTCTCCGCGGCTCGTTTTCGGATGTCCGCCGCTCGCTTACCGAGCGGATGAACGAAGCGTCTGAAAATCTGTTTTTCGAGTCCGCCGCCATCTACCGCGACCGCATAAACGCGCTCTCTAAGCTCTGGCAGAAGCAGAAGGTAGTCGGCGCGCCGGGTACGGAATACGACGTTTTCGGACTGTGCGAGGACGAGGCGAATGCCGCGGTCTCTGTTTTCTATGTTCGCGACGGAAGCATAACCGACCGCGATTCCTTCAATTTCGGCGCAGGCGCTCTGCTCGACAGCGGAGATATTGCCGCGGCGCTGTGTGAGCTGTATTCGCGCAGGGAATATGTACCGACGACGGTGCTGCTCGATTTTAAGCTCGAGCCCGACGACATCGCTCTGCTTGAGGCTTATCTCGAAGAACGTGCGGGCAGGCGCGTACATGTTAGGATGCCCGAGCGCGGAGAGCAGAAGCAGCTGTGTGTGCTCGCTACCGAGAACAGCAGCGAATTTCTGCGCCGCTCGCGTGCGGAGAACGCAAAGAATACCGAAACGCTCGTTTCACTCGCGCAGCTGCTCGCGCTTGAGGTCGTACCCGAGCGCATAGAGGCATTCGATATTTCAAATATGGGTAACGACAATATCACCGCGGGCATGATAGCATGCGTCGGCGGAAGATTCGAGAAAAAGCTCTACCGCAGCTATGCCATCCGCTCAACGGGCGGCAGACAGGACGACTATGCATCGATGCGCGAGGCGATGCACAGGCGATATCAACACCCCGAGGACGGTATGCCCGATCTTATACTCGTCGACGGCGGTGAGGGGCATGTCTCGGTAGCGCGCGCACAGCTTGAAGCGGATGGAATAGATATCCCCGTATTCGGCATGGTCAAGGATTCTTTCCACAAAACACGCGCCATCACCGACGGTGAACGTGAGATAAGCATCGCCCGCTCGCGGGAGGTATATAATCTCATCTTCCGCATTCAGGAGGAGGTGCACCGTTTTACCGTTTCGCGCATGAGCGGCGCAAAGCGCAAATCGCTGCGTCATTCTTCACTTGAGGCGATACCGGGCATAGGTCCCGCAAAGGCAAAGATGCTGCTATCGTATTTCGGTACGCTCTCCGCACTCTCGCGTGCGGATGAGGATGCCATAGCATCAGCACCGGGCATTACACGCAGAGATGCAGCCGCGGTAAGGGCATATTTTGACGAAAAAAACAGAGCCGCGCACGGCTCTGACGGCAAAAAAACAGACAAATAACAGACGAAAGGCAGATGTAAAATGAGAATTATCACAGGCACGGCAAGGGGAATGCGCCTCGAAACGCTCGAGGGCACCGCTACACGCCCGACGGCGGAGAAGGTGAAGGAAGCGCTCTTTTCGATGATACAGTTCGATATCGAGGGCAGACGTGTGCTCGACCTTTTCGGCGGCTCAGGTCAGCTTGCGCTTGAAGCACTGAGCAGAGGTGCAGCGAACGCGACCGTTATCGACGCAAGCAGGGATGCCACCGCGCTTATCATCCGCAACGCACAGAAAACCAAGCTCTACGACCGCACCCGCATACTCACGTGTGATTGGGAGGCTTTCCTGCGCGGAAATGCGGGACGCGAGCAGTTCGACATTGTGTTTATCGACCCGCCGTACGCATCCGATTACGCGCACCGCGCCGTTGATATGCTTGTTTCGGGCGGCATGCTCGCGGCGGGAGCACTTGTGGCGGTCGAGAGCGACAGCTCCGAGCCGACCGAGCATGAGGGGCTTAAGATTCTGCGCCATTCAAGATATGCCAAGACCTATATAACGCTGTACATCTACGGCGATGGGCTCGGCGAATTCGTCACACAGTAACGGCGGTGGTGATATGCGTAAATGCATGGTGATAGGCAGCTTTGACCCCGTTACGGCGGGGCATGCCGAGCTCATAAGGCGCGCTGCGCAGCTATTCGACCGCACGTACGCGGTGATAATGCACAACAGTGAGAAGAGCTGTCTCTTTACCGCAGAGCAGCGGCTGCGGCTGCTTGAGCTCACATGTGAGTGCATCGACGGTGCAAGCGCGGATATCTATGAGGGCTACGCGGCGGATTATGCGCGGGATATGGGCATAGACTGCATCGTCCGCGGGATACGCAGTGAGGCGGATACGGCATACGAGCTCGAGATGGCACGCTTTAACCGTGCACGGTACGGCGGTGCACAGACGGTGCTGCTGCCCGCTTACGGCAATATGGCGGATGTCAGCTCTACCCGCGTGCGTGCACTGCTCGAATCGGGCGGCGATATTGAGTCGCTTGTTCCGAGCGGTACGGTTGCTCTGATGCGGCAATACTATGCCGAGAACGGCAAGCAGCGAGGGGATAAGCGGTAAATTCGTAAATTTTCAGTATATTCGCAATTATGCCCCGCATTTTCCTTGAAAAAATCACGGAAACGGTGTATAATAGAGTACTAAAACATTTAAGCTGCCCTGTTTTTGCGCGGCATAGCCGCTCATTCGGGCTTCGGTAGGGAATTATGGAATTTAATCATGTTTCCGTTCTGCTTGACGAGGTGATAGACTCGCTTTGCATAAAGCCGAACGGAACCTACATAGACTGCACCGTCGGCGGCGGCGGGCACAGCTATCATATCGCGCAGCGTCTCCGCCCCGAGCAGGGCGGCAGACTGTGGGGAATAGATCAGGATGAGTGCGCGCTGCGCGCAGCGTACGAGCGTCTTGCGCCGTTGGGCGACACCGTTCATCTCGTGCGTGATAATTTTTCGTCGCTCGCTTCGGTCGCCGCTCGCTGCGGTATCGAATCCGCCGACGGTATACTTCTCGACCTCGGCGTATCCTCCTATCAGCTCGATACGCCCGAGCGCGGATTTTCGTACATGCACGATGCGCCGCTCGATATGCGTATGGACGACCGTTCGACGCTGACCGCCGCCATCATTGTCAACACGTACGGCGAGCACGAGCTTGCGGATATCATCTCCCGCTTCGGCGAGGAGCGCTTCGCGCGCAAGATAGCCGCGCGTATATGCGAGCAGCGCGCCGTCGCGCCGATAGAAACAACAGCTCAGCTCGCGGATATCTGCCGTTCGGTCATACCCGCAAAGCTTGCAGCAACATCGGGAAATCCCGCAAAACGCACCTTTCAGGCGATAAGAATTGCGGTAAATGCGGAGCTTGACGTTATTTCGCCCGCGCTGCGTGCAGCTGCCGAGCTGCTTGCCCCCGGCGGCAGACTCGCGGTAATTACCTTCCATTCGCTCGAGGATAGGATAGTTAAGAGCGAGTTTTCGGAGCTCGCGACGGGCTGTGTCTGTCCGCCCGATTTTCCCGTGTGCGTTTGCGGGCATAAGCCGACGCTGCGCATCGTGAACAAAAAGCCGATACTCCCCGGCGCGCGTGAGCTGAGCGAAAATCCCCGCTCGCACAGCGCTAAGCTGCGCGTTGCGGAAAAGCTGTAAAAGAGTTGCTTCCGCAGCAGGAACATTAAATCTAACCGTCAAAAGCGGAGACTGCCGCAGAATTTCACCGCACATCGCATCAGTGAGACACATATCGCTGCTGTGAGATGCATATCGCAGAGCGAAACGCATATTGCAACAGCGATAAAATCAGCTGCATTTTGATTTTCAGCTGCATACCTATTTGTTTTGCGTATTGTTTGACCCCGCAAAGTCTTTATACATGTGTCGCGCAGCGTCCGTGAAGGCTCTGCAGAAAACGTACAGGAAGGAGCACTGCCATGCCGCAGGAAAAGAGAAAAATAATCTCCCCCTCCGCGCAGCGAACACGCGGCGGTGCTCAGTACGGTACTGCAGAGCACCCGCGGGCAGGCGGCGCACAATCGCATCCTGCTGATAGAGAACAGAGAAATGCGCCTGCGCAGAGCTCTGCAGACCGTCGTAATTCATCACGTGCGGCAAGCACGGATAACCGCAGCAGCAGTCGCACGGCGAATACAAATAACCGTGCCTCTAGTCCCCGCATAGGAAACGCAGGAGCGCGAAGCGGCGGGGGTTATTCACGTATATCAAGCAGCGAAGCCCGCAGCGGTGCAACCATTACAAGCGGTGAATCCCGAGGCGGCACAGGCACGTCAGGCACTGCACCGCGCAGCAGAAGCGATGCACAGCCGTACGGCGCGACCTTCCGTTTTCAGAAGATAACGCCCGAAATGTCAGCAAAATACCGCGCACAACAGCATGATAGCAGCGGAAACCGTCCTGCATCGCACAAGAGCGGCACAGCGGCAAGCGGGGGAGCATCCTCCCGTTCGCTCGAACGCCGCGCCGGCACATCGGTCGGCATCGGCAGACGCAGGTCAAAGCCGTTGAGCACACCGTCTCCGTCGGGCGCTGCGGTCATACGCTCACGTCTTACCGCGCGGCGCATGCCGACTATCCGAACGGTACAGTCGCGCGTCGTCAGGCGTTTTCCGTTCAAGCTCATTTTCACGGCGGCGCTCTGTACGGTGCTTTTCCTGCTCGTCATCTACAACAACGTTCAGATAAACGAGAAAAACTCCGAGGTTGATGGCCTGAAAACGACTATAGTAAAGCTTGATTCCGAGGTGAGCGAGCTGAATCTCAAGGTAGAAAAGAAAAACGACCTGAGAAAGATAGAGCAGCGCGCGCTCGAGCTCGGAATGGTCAAGGCAGATGAACTGAAAAAGGTCTATGTTTCCATCAGCTCCGCCGACAGGGTAGAGCTTGTAGATGAGGATAACGGAAACACAAACAGCTTCCGCATGACCGGACTGTTCGAGCAGGTCAGAGATTTCTTTCTCGGTCTGTTCGGGCTTGATGACGGCGGCGCCGAAACGTCGGGCGGCAGCTCGGGCGACTCGGAAGGCTGATATCTCCCCGCCGACGGAATTTCAGATCCGAAAAAGCATAATTCCGGTATCACGCCGATATACAGTCCGCCGAGGCATACAAGGAGGCGGACGGGCATACAATACACAGGCGGGGTCGCCGCGAGAGCTTTTCGGCTGATGCGGCGATCAGGCGACGGCTCAAGGACGATATGAAACACAAAAATTCAGCCGCTCTGCGGCTGGATCGATAAATACCCCCGAGGGGAGGTGCCGTAGTGGCAACAACAAGAAGAATAAACGGCTACATATCCAAGCGCGCAATAATACTGCTGTTTGCATGCATTGTTCTTGCTCTCGGACTCACCGCCAGACTCTTTTATCTTCAGGTACTGCGATACGACTATTACGAGTCTATCGTTCTGAACAACGTTTCGGCGACCACCACCGTCAGCGCATCGCGTGGCGTGATTACCGACCGCAACGGAGTGCAGCTTGCAAGCAATTATACGGTCTACAGAATATTCATCGCCCCGCGAGAGATAGAAAACGAGGAGCAGAAAACACTCATCTGTCAGGGGCTATCCGACATTCTCGGCGTTTCGGCAGAAAAGATTCGCGAGCAGGCGGATATGGAGTACTATGCCGACCGTACCGTCAAAAAGAACGTCGAGGAGGAGGACGCAAGCGCGGTCAAGGAGTTTATATCGGATAACGATCTCGCGCGTCAGGTTTACGTCGAACCGTCGACAAAGCGTTATTATCCGTACAATGACCTTGCCGCACAGGTTATCGGCTTCGTAAGCACCGACGGCGGCATGCTCGGCATCGAAAAGCGCTACGACAAATATCTCACAGGTACCCCCGGTCGCTACATAACCGCACGCGACGCATGGGGAAAGAGCATGACGAGCAAATACGAGACCTACGTCGAGGGGCAGGACGGACATACCGTCGAGACGACGCTCGATGTCAAGATTCAGAGTGCGCTCGATACTCAGCTTGAAAAAACCTATAACGAGTCAAAGGCTACGAACCGCGTAACGGGTATAGTTCTCGACGTAAACACGGGCGGCGTTCTCGCGATGGGAACGTATCCGTCGTTTGACCTTAATAATCCCTATGAGCTTGACGAGGATATGCTTAAGCTGTTCGACGGCTACGAGGAGGATGGAAATCAGCAGCTCGTGCGCGATAACGACAGCTATTCAAACTTCGCCGAGATGATTTACGACTACAACGACATAAAGGAGCAGTATTCGCCCGACAGCGATGAATATTCCGAGGCGTACATGAATCTGCTCTATTCGATGTGGAAGAACAAGGCGGTGAGCGAGCTCTACGAGCCGGGTTCGACCTTCAAGGTCATAACGACGAGTATGGCTTTTGAGGAGAATCTGATAACGCCCGATACCGAGTTCACCTGCTACTACCCCTACGACGTTGAGGGCACGAAGATTCGCTGCCATAAGTACGGCGGACACGGCACAAACCGCTTCCGCTGGCTGCTGCAGCAGTCCTGCAACCCGACACTGATTCAGGTCGCGCAGCTCGTCGGACGCGAAAAGTTCTATAAGTACTTTGAGGCATTCGGCTACACATCGGCGACGGGCATCGACCTGCCCGCCGAGTCGTCACCCATCTACCATGCTTACGGCGGCTTTAACGCCGTTGAGCTCGCCGTCTATTCGTTCGGTCAGACCTTTAAGATAACCCCCATGCGCCAGATAACGGGTATAAGTACGGTCGCAAACGGCGGATATCTTATCACACCGCATGTCGTTTCACGCGTTGTCGACGGTGACGGAAACTCCGTCTATACGGCAAATGAGAACCCGCAGCGTCAGGTCGTCAGTACCGAGGTATGCCGCACCATATGGGATATACTCGAGGAGGGTGTTGCCACCGACGGCGGTGCTAAGAATACATATGTCCCCGGCTATAAGATAGCCGCTAAGACGGGAACCTCCGAGGTTCGAGACGTGCTCACCGAGGACGGCAATTCCTTCCTGCGCGTCGGCTCTACCGTTGCATTCGCCCCCGCAGACGACCCGCAGATAGCCTGCATAATCGTTTGCGACGAGCCTATGACATCGCAGATATACGGTGCATACGTTGCCGCGCCTTACGTTGCTGCGGTAATGGAGGAGGTGCTCCCGTATATCGGTGTTGAGCGTCAGTGGTCCGATGAGGAGCGCGCGAATATGAATACTACCGTCCGTAACTACGTCGGCGCTTCGGTTGCAAACTCTATCACTAACATGAAAAACCTCGGTATCAAATATAATATAGTCGGCAACGGCGATGAGGTAACTTACCAGGCTCCCGCAGGCGGCAGCGCCTTTAATAAGTCGAGCGGTACGGTTACTCTCTACTGCGGAGACGCAGTGCCGAACAGATATATAACCGTTCCGAATCTTGACGGTCTGAGCGCTTCGGTCGCGAATCAGCGCATCGTAAATGCGGGTCTCAACCCCGTTATTACGGGTGCGACAAACAGCGTCTCTGATGCAACGGCGGTCGTCGTATCTCAGGAGCCCGCAGCGGGTTCAAGCGTACTTTACGGTTCTACCGTTACCGTAACGCTCCGATTTATCGGCGATACCGACGCATAACGGTGCGTATGCTCTGCGATGCCGCAGAGAATAACGGTAAACCGCCAAAAAGCAAACAGAAATGTAAAAAGGAAAGGCGGCAGCGGCTGAGAAACACCGTGCGATAAAATGACCTTGAAGTAAGCGGCTGCGGAAAACTCGCGCCGCGGCAAAGCCGGCATGTATAAAGCAGGGCGGGATACCGCCTGCCCGACGGATGTGAAAAGCATATCATAAAAATTCATTTCCGTCGGGGGTATCTTTATGAATGCTTGGGAGCTGCTGTGCGGCACGGTGCCGCTGAAGGTCAGGGGCGGGCTGCCCGACAGCTTTTCGTCGCTTTCGTGCGACAGCCGCAGAACGGAGCGCGGTGCGCTGTTCTTCTGTCTCGGCGGCGTCGGTCTTGAAGGAGAAGCATTTCTCCCCGAGGCTGCCGCGCGGGGTGCCGCTGCCGCGGTCGTTTCGCATCCGCTTGATTCACCGCTTCCGCAGATAGTCGTTTCGTCGCCGCGTGCCGCATATGCCGCCGCGTGGAACAATTTATGCGGTCGACCGGGCGACAGACTCAGACTGCTGGCGGTCACGGGCACAAACGGAAAAACTTCGGTCACCTATCTTTTGCGCAGTATCCTGCGTGCGGCGGGTATCAGCTCGTCGCTTATCGGGACGGTCGGCGGCGATATGACCTGCCCGGACCCCGACGTGCTCTATCCGCTGCTGTCGCAGCTTGCGAATTCGGGCAGAGAGGCGGTCGTGATGGAGGCATCCTCACATGCACTTGCGCTCGAAAAGCTCGCTCCGCTCGTCTTTGACGCGGGCGTGCTCACCAACATAACGCGCGACCACGGGGATTTTCATCCGTCTCCCGAGGCGTATATTCAGGCAAAAGCAAGCCTTTTCGCTCGCTGCCGCGTCGGTCTTGTCGGGCTCGATTGTCCCGCGGCTGTTCCGCTGCTCGAGCGGAGCGTGCCGGGCAGGATGCTCGGCTATTCGGTATCGGGCGCGGAGGGGGCGGCGTATTCGGCGCGCGATATTGTTCGGGGCGAACAAGGAACCGAGTATGAGCTTGCGTACGGAGACGGGATTTTCCGCGTCCGCTCGCCGATGCCGTGGCGGTTTACCCCAGAGAACACGCTTGCCGCCGCATCCGCCGCGCTCGCCGCGGGAATATCTCCCCGCGATGTGCGAACGGGTATCGAATCGCTGTCGCTTATACCGGGGAGGCTTGAGCGGATAACCCCGCGCACGTCTGCACCGATGTGTGAGGTCTATGTCGATTACGCGCATACACCCGACGCGCTCGGCAAGGCTATCGCATCGCTGCGCGATCTGTATTCGGGTAGGCGGATAACCGTGCTTTTCGGCTGCGGGGGAGAGCGTGACCGCGAAAAGCGCCCGATGATGGGTGCAGCTGCGGAGCAGGGTGCGGATTCGGTCATAGTCACATCGGATAACAGCAGAAGCGAGGAGCCGATGATTATTATCGCCGAAATACTCGTCGGTATGGCGCATCCCGAGAGGGTGATGGTGATATCCGACCGCAGAGAGGCGATAATTACCGCACTCGACGGTCTCGCGCCGAGCGATGTACTGCTGCTCGCCGGCAAGGGTCATGAGGAATATATCATTGACCGAGACGGCAGACACCGCTTCTCCGAGAGGGAGATAGTCGCCGACTACGCGGCGGGGAGATAACGTAGCGTCTCGCATGGCGAACAGATAAATGTATTTGACACATTCGGAGAATGATATATGGGTATTAAGATAGGAACGGGCGGGCTCTCCGTCGAATGGATAGCCGAGGCGACGGGCGGCAGGATATGTACCGTCGGTGCAGCGGAATGTCGGACGGCTGAACCGCTCTCCCCTTGCGATAAAAGCGACTCTTGCGGCGCACCGTACGGTGCAGATGATTCGCGCGGTACATCATGCAATTTGAGCGAGCCGCGCGGCATAAGCACCGACACACGGGCGCTTGAGCAGGGCGAGATATATCTTGCACTTGCGGGTGAGCGTTTCGACGGTCATCGCTTCATCCCTGCTGCGTTTGAGCGCGGCGCATTCGCCGTTATCTGCTCGGAGCTGCCCGAAAATCCGCCCGCAGGGCTGTATATCGTGACGGGCGACAGCGGTCGCGCGCTGCTCGACATGGCACACGCATATATCCGTCAGCTGCCGAAGCTCCGCTGCACCGTCGCGGTGACGGGCAGCGTCGGAAAGACGACGACAAAGCAGTTTATCTACTCGGTGCTCTCGCAAAAATTCCACACCGAAAAAACCGAGGGAAACTACAACAATCTTGTCGGTATGCCGCTGACAGTGCTCTCAACATCGCCCGACTGCGAGGCGCTTGTGCTCGAGATGGGGATGAACGCAAAGGGCGAGATATCGCGCATGAGCCGCTGCGCTGAGCCCGATACCGCAGTCATTACAAATATCGGAACAGCGCATATAGGTATGCTCGGCTCGCGCGAGGATATTCGCGACGCAAAGCTCGAGGTGCTTGAGGGGCTGCGGGACGGCGGACATCTGATATGCACGGACGAGCCGCTGCTTGCGCATGTTCCCGCGATGCGCTTCTGCCGCGGCGGTGATATATTTGCAGACGATATCACACGCAGCGGCGACGGGACGGATTTTGACCTGTGCGTACTCGGTGAAAGACTCGGGCACATGCATATACCCGTGCTCGGTGAGCATAACGTCGCGGATGCAGCTATGGCGGCATGCGTCGGTCGGCTGTACGGCGTTGATGCGGAGCAGATACGTCGGGGGCTTGCCGAATTCCGCAACGTCGGTGCGCGGCAGAGCATATCGCGGTCGGGCGGGATTACCGCCGTGCTTGACTGCTACAACGCATCACCCGAGTCAATGAAGGTCTCGCTCGGCGTTCTTCGTGAGACGGCGGGAAGCGGCAGAGCGATAGCCGTGCTCGGCGACATGCTCGAGCTCGGAGAATACTCGACCGAGCTGCATCGGTCGGTCGGCACGGCATTTGAAGGCAAGAATATCGACGCGCTCTATACATACGGTGATGAAGCGCGGCATATCGCCGAGACCGCCGAGCAATTTGTCGGTGCGGTGCACTGCTACGGCAGCGATGATTGCGACGCACTTGCCGATGCACTCCGCGCAGAGCTGCGTGAAGGCGACACGGTGCTGTTCAAGGCGAGCAACGGAATGCGGCTCGGAGAGCTTGCGCAGAGCGTGCTTGACCTTGACAGAGAATAAATCCGCCGCGCCGCAGCGCCGGAATTTTGCACGCTGCGCTTTCTGCTGTGTCATATCGGTTAAGAATTGCGACCTATCGGTATACACCGAAAAACTAAGGATGCGGGTTCGCCCCGCAAAAAGGAGAGCCTGATTTGAAGAACGAAATGCTGCTGTATTTTTTCGTCGCCGTTATAATGACATTCGCCCTTACGGCGCTTATCACAAGAGCTATCATTCCGAAGCTTAAGAGCATCAAACTCGGTCAGAAGATACTCGACATCGGTCCACGATGGCACAAATCCAAGGAGGGAACACCGACCATGGGCGGCATCGCCTTTATCCTCGCGTCGCTTATAACGACGGTCACGGTCGGCATCTTTGCGGCATACAGAGGAAAGTTCGACAGCTTTGGCAAGGTCGCATGCGTTACTGGAATGATAGTCTGCAGCGGTCTTATCGGCTTCTGCGACGATTATATCAAGTTCATTCGCAAACAGAACGAGGGACTGCGCGCATGGCAGAAGTTTTCGCTGCAGTCGATAGTGGCCATCGCATTTCTTATCGCATATACAAAGCTCGGCTACGCCGACACCGAGGTGTTTATCCCGTTCGTGCGCACGTATATTGAGCTCGGACCAGCATACTACATAATCGGATTTCTGCTGATAACCGGCTTTGTCAACAGCGTCAATCTCAGCGACGGTATCGACGGTCTCGCGTCGTCGCTCGTGTTTGTCATTGCGGGCTTCTTCGCAATTGTTGCGTTCCGCACAAGCGATTTCGATCTCTGCTATCTTTCGGCGCTCGCCATCGGCGCATGCCTCGGATTTCTTATGTATAACTTCTACCCCGCACGCATATTTATGGGTGATACGGGCTCACTTTTCCTCGGCGGTGTCGTCGTCGGACTCGCTTTTCTCGCGTCCGACCCGCTTATTCTGCTCGTTGCGGGCTTAATATATCTCGTTGAAAGCGCTTCCGACATAATTCAGGTCGGCGTTTTCAAGCTGACTCACGGTCGCCGCCGCTTCTTTAAGATGGCGCCGATACACCATCATTTCGAGCGCTGCGGATGGAGCGAAAACAAGATCGTCTGCAGCTTCTCGCTGTTTACCGCCGTTATGTGCGTTATCGCATATATCGGTCATCTCGGAATCGGATAACCATACGGCTTGAACGGAGAAAATCGGTATGAACGAAAATTTTGACCGCGGCGCGCGGCAGTCGAGCAGAGGACAAAGCCGCGACACATACGTCGGGCAGGGAGGGCAGAGCGGACAGGGCAGCCGCAGCGGGCGCACGCGCACCGAGCAGCCGCCGCTGTACGGAAGTGCTCACCGAAATGCTCCGCCTGCCGCGCGGAATGACGCGGGATACGGGTATGCAGCGGATGCACGCAGCTCGGGCGTACCCCGAACCGCAGGTCCGCGAAACACAAACGGCGGAGCCGCACAAAACACCTATTCTGACCTCAGCGGCACGATACAGAACGGCACCTCTGCACGCAGTGGCATCGTACAGAGCAGAAACGGCTCATCCGCAAGGTCGGGTCGCGGCTCAGTCACTCGCCACAGCACCGACAGGATTAAAAAGAAGAATAAAAACACCTCACAGAAGCATGGCAAGAAAAAGTCGTCTCTGCCGAAATGGCTGCTGCTCCCCGATTCGGGCAACGATGAGGACATCATACGTATAAAGGGCAGCTTTGACCGCCCGCTGCTTATTATAGTGCTTGTGCTTATCGGCTTCGGACTTATCATGGTATTCAGTGCGAGCTATGTCTACGCGCTGTCAAAAACCGGTGACAGTTTGTACTATATCAAGCGTCAGCTGCTGTTTGCGCTGCTCGGTATCATCGCAATGATATTCGCGATGAACATAGATTACCGAGTGCTCTACCGTTTTTCAGCTCCCGCATTCATTGCGACAAGTATCCTGCTTGTACTGACGCCGCTGTACGGAATGGCGGCGGGCGTTGCGACGCGCTGGATAGATATCGGCGGAGTTCGCTTTCAGCCGTCCGAGATAATGAAGCTCGTGCTCGTGCTGTTTCTCTCGCGCTACTTCATGATATATGAAAAGGCGGCGACGAACCCGAATGATAGGACTCAGTCGTCTGTCTACGGACTGTTTGTTCCCGGTGCATACGTGCTCTTTGTATGTATTCTTATCGCGCTCGAGAACCATTTCTCCTGTATGATAATCATGTTCTCTATCGGAATGGTGGTAATATTCGTCGCGGGCGCGAGGATGTTCTGGTTTGCCGTTGCGGGCTCCGTTGCTGCAGTCGCCGCGCTGATAGCGATAATGTTCTCATCCTATGCGCGAGAGCGTATTGACGTTTGGCTGCGCCCTGAAAAATACAGTGCGGACGATGAGGTCTATCAGACGCTGCAGGGGCTGTATGCTATCGGTTCGGGCGGCTTTCTCGGAACGGGACTCGGTAACAGCCGTCAGAAGCATCTGTTCGTTTCACAGCCGCAGAACGACTTTATCTATACCATCGTCTGCGAGGAACTCGGTTTTGTCGGCGCTGTCGGCGTTATCGCGCTTTTCCTGCTGCTGATATGGCGCGGCTGCGTAATCGCGCTGCGCGCACCCGATACATTCTCGCAGCTCGTCGTTGTCGGAATCATCGGTAAGGTTGCTATCCAGTCACTGTTGAATATCGGCGTCGTTACCGCATGCCTGCCCAATACGGGAATTTCGCTCCCGTTTTTCAGCTATGGAGGCACTGCACTCGCAATGCAGATAATGGAGATGGGCATAGTACTCGGAATATCGAGGTATTCACGACGAATGTAGCCGATGAGGCAGATAATGCAAAAGCACCGAAGCTCACCGCGCCGCCGAACGGTTCGGCGCTGCGAAGAGCCCCGTGATACGGGTGGCTTTCGGTCTGCATTTTTCGGTCTCATCGGACCTTGCAAAGCTAATTGAAAGGACACACTATGCGAGTATTAATGACAGGCGGCGGAACGGGAGGTCACGTTAATCCCGCTATCGCCATAGCAGATAAGATAAAAGAAAAGGAGCCGGACTCGGATATTGCCTTTGTCGGCACGCCGCGCGGCATCGAAAATAAGATAGTTCCCGCGGCGGGATATCGGCTGTACCATGTTGATATACGCGGGCTTAAGCGCAATCTGTCGCTCGAAAATCTGCGCACCGCCGCGCTTATGATAAAGTCGCACCGCGAGGCTCGAAAGCTGCTCAAGCTCTTCAAGCCCGACCTTGTTTTCGGCACGGGCGGATATGTTTGCTGGCCTGTAGTGAAGGCGGCAAGCGAGATGGGCATCCCCACCGCGCTGCATGAGTCGAACGCGAGCCCAGGGGCAGCAGTTAAGATACTTGAAGCGCACGTTGACAGGATATATGTCAACTTTGAGTCGACGCTTGAGCGTCTGCATCACCCCGAAAAGGCGATGCGTGTCGGAAACCCGCTGCGTTCTCAGTTCAGCGAGATAAGCCGCGAAGAGGCGCTGCGCACGCTCGGGTACGAGGGTAAGTACCGCCGCATTATCCTCTCCTGCGGGGGAAGTCTCGGCGCGGAGAAGGTCAACTGCGAGGTGCTGCGTTTCATGCGCGACTATGTGTCGCACCACCCCGAGATAAAGCACATACATGCGAGCGGTTCCATCGAGCGCGATGCCGCAAAGGAGATGTTCGACAGCTACGGTCTCGGAGAGTATCCGAATCTCGAGCTGTGCGAGTATATATACGATATGCCGCTCAAGATGGCGGCTGCCGATCTTGTCATAAACCGCGCGGGCGCGATAACGCTCTCCGAGCTCGCATTTCAGGGCAAGCCCTGCGTGCTGATACCGTCGCCTAACGTCACCGACAATCATCAGTATAAAAATGCGCATGAGCTTGAGGAAGCGGGCGCGGCGCTGCTGCTGCAGGAAAGCGAGCTCGAGGGCGATGTCTTTACCGAGGCTGTATCCGCGCTCGTAGAGAGCAGGGAACGTCTCGCCGCCATGAGCGACGCAATACGTCGCTTTGCCGTGCCCGACAGCGCAGATAGGATATACGCCGATATACGCGCACTGCTCGACGGAAAGGCTGCTGCAAATTAAGGGGCAGAAATTCACTCTGATTGATGCTGAAAAATCAGACGACCGGGATATCCGTGCTGCGCGACAGAAAAGCCGCAGCATGTTTATTTACGCCGTGTCTCACGTACATGAGATACAGTACGACGCAGCAACCGAATGTAAAAAACGGAGATATCCCGCCCCTCGGCTCGGTATCTCCGTTTTAGTTTGATATTGCTCTGTGTGTTAAAGTTACGCGCTTTCCCTCTCGTGCGGCTCGCTGGCATGTACCCTGCAAAGTGCTGAATGCCGATGCTTCGATCGCCCTTAATATTCCGTGCTCAAAAGAAAATCCGCAAGGTGTACGATCTTTACACCGTTGATGTTTTTTTATCGATTCAGGCAAGATAAGCTTAGGTTATCCACCGTTATTTAAGAAATCCGCTGATTATCTGCTCCTCTGCTTCCTGCTCCGTAAGACCGAGAGTCATGAGCTTAACGAGCTGTTCACCCGCTATCTTACCGATAGCCGCCTCATGGATGAGCGATGCGTCGATATGATTTGCAGTGAGCTCGGGAATGGCGCTGACCGAGCCGTGATCCATTATAATAGCATCGCACTCGGTGTGACCCGTGCAGCGGTTATTTCCGTTTATCTTTGAGAGGAAAACCTGATGAGAGCTGTCGCGCGCGACCGAGCGCGAAACAACGCTTGCATGGCTGTCCTCACCGTCCATATCAACGGAAAAGTCGGTCTTTGCGACCTGCTTGCCGTGCGTCATTATCTTCTCGTGTATTACGAGCGTAGAGCCCGCAGCGAGCTTTGCCCTTGTGGTGCGTACGGTGGAATCGACGCCCTTTATCTGCAGGGTATCCATCTCCATCGTCGAGCCCTCTCCGAGCGTTACCTCGGTGGTGGGGTTGAGCACGCGCTCGCCGCTGCCGTCGCCCGTGCCGTAATGCTTTTCGATATACTTTACGCGGGCGTTCTTTTCGAGAAAGAAGCGGTGTATGCCGTCATGCTCGGACTTTTTATCGCCGCCGTTATGGATGCCGCAGCCCGCGACGATGGTCACGTCTGCATCCTCTCCGACGTAAAAATCGTTATAAACCATATCCTCAAGACCCGACTGCGTCAGCACGACGGGGATATGAACGCTCTCGTTCTTTGTTCCGGGCTTGATTATGATGTCGATGCCGGGAACATCGGTCTTTGTAACGATGTCGATATGCTCGGTCGTGTTGCGCGAATCAAGCTTTCCGTTGGCGCGGATATTATATGCGCCGCTCGGTATCTCATGCAGATCGGATATCTGCTCGAGCAGCTGTCTCTGTATGCTGTCCATGATGATCCTCCTTAGCCGAGCTTGTCGGTCAATGTCTTACATGCTGCGGCAGAGCCGAGCAGGGTAGGCAGAATGCGCTCGCGCTCTCCGTAATCCTTTACCTCGCCGCCCGCGATAACGATTATCTTATCCGCGATGCCGAGAATGCGCTCCTGATGCGAGATGATGAGTATGCTGCCGCCCAACTGCTTATGCATGTTCTCGAATACGGTGATGAGGTTGCCGAAGCTCCAGAGATCTATGCCCGCCTCGGGCTCGTCGAATATCGAGAGCTTTGTGCCCCGCGCAAGAATAGTTGCTATCTCGATGCGCTTGAGCTCGCCGCCCGAAAGGCTCGAATCGACCTCACGACCGATATAGTCGCGCGCGCACAGCCCGACCTCGGAAAGATAACGACAAGCCTCGCTTATGCCTATCTTTTTGCCCGCCGCGATGGTTATTAGGTCGCGTACGGTGAGTCCCTTGAAGCGCACGGGCTGCTGAAAAGCAAAGCTTATGCCCGCCTTTGCGCGCTCGGTTATCCCGAGCTCGGTCACATCCGTACCGTCGAGCAGTATCCTGCCCGAGTCGGGCTTTTCGATACCCGCGATTATCTTCGCGAGCGTCGATTTTCCTCCGCCGTTCGGTCCCGTTATCGCGACGAAACGGTCGTCTATCTTAAGATTTATATTTTTCAGGATTTCCTTTTCTCCCCCGTCCGATGGAGCGGAGAAGGAGATGTTCTGAAGTTCAAGCATCTGTATGTCTCCCGTTTGATTTGTGTTTGTCCTTTGCTCCGATCATTATACCACCTGCCGCGGGGAAAGTCCATAATAATCGACCGTTTTTTTCATTTTCTTAATATTTGTGCTGTCAATCGGCGGCGCATCCTCTTATTTTACCGTTAATCTGCGGAGCGCATCTTTTTACGGTATTGATGCGGCGTTGTGCCGACGTGTCGGCGGAAGGTCTTGATAAAGTAGCTTATCTCGTTAAAGCCGCAGTTAAGACCGATATCGGTTATGCTTGTGTCGCTCGTGATAAGCTGCTCGCACGCGCGCTCGATGCGGTAGCTGTTTACGTATTCTATCGGCGTCTTTCGCGTCATGCCGTAAAAGAAGGAGCAGAAATATTTCGGTGTCATGCCCGCTGTCTTTGCAAGGTCGGCGAGCATTATCTTTGCTGCGTAATTCTCCTCAATATACCCTATAACGCGCTTGAACGGCTCGAGCTGCCCCGTGCTGCGCTTGTCCGCTTTGCGTTCGCCGCCGTATAGCTTACGCATGGTAATGATGCCGATGAGCTGCAATATCGCGCCCTGAACAACAAGCTCAAAGCCGCTTGCGCCTATCTCCGACGCTTCGCGTATGCTCGCCGCAAGCGAGAGAATCTTTTCGTCACCGCTCGGCAGTATCGGGTTGACTACCTTGTGATGCGAGATGATGTCGCTTATCGCCTTATTGCCCGCCTGATTGCGCGTCAGCAGCGTGCGCATATCAAATACGATAGAGTCGTATACCGCATCCTCTGGCTTTGCGCTGTGAACGACTCCGTCGCTGATGAAGCATGCGTCGCCCGCACCGAGTCGGTAGTCGGTGCCGTCGAGATTAACATTCAGCCTGCCCTGCTGAACCACTATCAGCTCGTGCTCGATGTGCCAGTGATGTATCATTTCATAGCGCGGATGGTCGCGCGTCACGTGATAGTAGGCTATCGGATAGTTTACCGTTCCGTGCTGTATCCGCTCAAAATAATCGAGATATTTCATACCCGTACCTTTCCGATGCCGAGGACGGCATCTCGGGAAAATTGTCCGATTGCGCGGCAGAAGCGCTCAGTGTGCAAACCGCCGAGCGTAAGGATGAAAAAACCGTCCGTCTTTGACGGTTCGACGGTAAAAGCTGCATCACCGTGACAAAACGGCTGTTTTTCCTCTCCGACCGCACTGCATGTTATTATGACCGAAAATGTGAAAATAATCATATTTTTTGCTATTATAACACAAGAAGAACACATCTGTCAATGATATAATGAGCATGGATAGAGATATCCCCCGAAACAGACTCCAATATGAAAGGAAGTTATAAATCATGGCAAAGAATCTTTACGTCGGCGAATACCCCGCAATAGGCATCCGTCCGATCATCGACGGACGCAGAGGACCGATGAAGCTCCGCGAGAGCCTCGAGGATCAGACTATGGCTATGGCAGAGGCGGCTAAGAAGCTCTTCGAGGAGAACCTTCGTTATTCCAACGGAGATCCCGTAAGAGTCGTCATTGCCGACTCCTCTATCGGCAGAGTGCCCGAGTCTGCCGCTTGCGCAGAGAAGTTCCGCCGCGAGGGCGTTGCCGTAACCCTGTCCGTAACACCCTGCTGGTGCTACGGCTCCGAGACCATGGACATGGATCCCATGACCATCAAGGGCGTATGGGGCTTTAACGGAACCGAGCGTCCCGGTGCAGTCTATCTTGCATCCGTTCTTGCAACGCATGCACAGAAGGGTCTGCCCGCATTCGGCATCTACGGTCACGAGGTACAGGACCGCGATCAGGTAACCGACATCCCCGAGGATGTTAAGGAAAAGCTGCTCCGCTTCGGTCGTGCTGCTATCGCGGTTGCAACCATGCGCGGCAAGTCCTACCTCCAGATCGGTTCGGTAACCATGGGTATCGGCGGCTCCATCATGGATCAGGATTTCATGGAGAGCTATCTCGGCATGCGTGTTGAGAGCGTCGACGAGGTCGAGATCCTCCGCCGTATGGAGGAGGGCATCTACAACAAGGAAGAGTTTGAGCGCGCACTTGCATGGACCAAGGAGCACTGCAAGGAGGGCAGAGACGATAACCCCGACTTTGTCCGCTTCAACCGTGAACAGAAGGACAAGCAGTGGGAGTTCACCATCAAGATGTACTGCATCATAAAGGACCTTATGAACGGCAATCCCAAGCTGCCCGAGGGCTGCGAGGAGGAGATGGTCGGACACAACGCCATCGCCGCAGGCTTCCAGGGTCAGAGACAGTGGACCGACCATTGGCCGAACTGCGACTACCCCGAGGCTGTTCTCAACTCGTCCTTTGACTTCACAGGCAAGAAGGAGCCTATGACCTTCGCTACCGAAAACGACGTTCTCAACGGCATCAGCATGCTGTTTATGCGTCTGCTCACCAACCGTGCGCAGATCTTCGCCGACGTTCGTACCTTCTGGTCTCCGGAGGCTACAAAGCGCGTTACCGGCTACGACTTCGATGGCGTTGCTAAGGAAAACGGCGGTATCATTCACCTGCTCAACTCCGGCGCTGCATGCCTTGACGCTTGCGGTGAGTGCGTTGACGAGAACGGCAACCACGTTATGAAGCAGTGGTGGGATGTTACCGACGAGGATATCAAGAAGATGACCGACGCTACCGTATGGTGCGAGGCGGGCTTTGATAACTTCCGCGGCGGCGGATTCTCGAGCCACTTCGTTACCCGTGCAGAGATGCCCGCTACTATGATTCGTCTGAATCTCGTAAAGGGTCTCGGACCGGTTCTTCAGATTGCCGAGGGTTGGACCGTAAACCTCCCCGACGAGGTCACCGATACGCTCATGGAGCGCACCAATCCTACATGGCCCTGCACATGGTTTACTCCTCGCTGCGACGGCAAGGAGGGCAGCCCGTTCAAGAGCGCATATGACGTTATGAACAACTGGGGTGCTAACCACGGTGCTATTTCGTACGGTCACATCGGCGCAGACCTTATCACTCTCTGCTCGATGCTCCGTATTCCCGTTTGCATGCACAACGTTCCCGAGAAGGACATCTTCCGTCCCGCAGCATGGAATGCGTTCGGCATGGATAAGGAAGGTCAGGACTTCCGCGCTTGCGAGAATTACGGTCCTATGTACAAGTAAAATCCGATAACGGCGGTCCTGTGCCGTCTCAATCTAAAGAGTCGGCCATAGTAATTATTGTGATGCGAAAACCCATCCGCACTTCATATGCGGGTGGGTTTTTCTTTGTTTTTGTGCAAAATGCCCCTGTTTTTGCATAAATGCGACTTTTGTCATTCAAAACCGCACTTGACAACTTTTGCAGTTTGATTTATTATATATATTATGGTACAATGACTGCAGCTACGGTCGGACGCAGCAGAGCATGCTTTGCTGCGGTTCGCTTTGCCCTGCTGTGCGGCATGTACGTGTAGGCAATTTGCATTGCTTACGGTAAAAAGTCGGGTGCACGCACCCACAGATCCGAAAGGTAAGAACGATAATGTACAGAATCGCCTCAAAAAAAGAGCTGAATCCGTCGGTCGTCATGATGGATATCGAGGCTCCGCTTGTAGCAAAAAAAGCGCTGCCGGGACAGTTTATTATTCTCCGCGTCGATGAGGACGGTGAGCGTATTCCCCTCACCGTTGCGGGAGTTGCCCGCGAGAGCGGAACGGTAAAGATAATTTTTCAGATAGTGGGCAGCACTACAAAGAAGCTCAGCGTAAAATCGGCAGGGGAGTGCATCACCGACTTTGTCGGACCGCTCGGAAAGCCTACCGAGCTCGACGGCATACGTCGTGCATGCATCGTCGGCGGCGGTGTCGGCTGCGCTATCGCACTTCCGATTGCAGAGGCGCTGCATGAGATGGGGGCGCATGTTACGAGCATCGTCGGCTTCCGCTCGCGCGATATCGTCATTCTTGAGGATGAATTCCGCGCATGCTCAAACGAGCTTGTTATGATGACCGACGACGGCAGCTACGGCAGAGCGGGCAATGTCACGGTGCCGCTGAAAGAGATGCTTGAGTCGGGCGAGAAGTTCGATATGATAATCACCATCGGTCCGCTTATCATGATGAAATTCGTAACGCTGACCGCAAAGCCGTTCGGCGTTCCCGTAACAGTTTCAATGAACCCGATAATGATAGACGGAACGGGAATGTGCGGCGGCTGCCGCCTGACGCTCTGTCGCGACGGTGAGCGCGTTACAAAGTTCGCATGCGTCGACGGACCCGATTTCGACGGCTACGAGGTCGATTTCGACGAGGCTATGTCGCGCGGCAGGATGTATATGCCGTTTGAGCGTCACGCATATGAGGCGACATGCAATCTGTTCGCAAAGGAGGCGGAGTAAGATGCCGATAGTACCGAAGAGATACGAAATGCCGGTTCAGGAGCCGGAGGTCAGAGGTCATAATTTCGGAGAGGTCGCACTCGGCTATGATGAGACGCTTGCGGTCTCCGAGGCGCAGCGCTGTCTCTCCTGCAAGAATCAGCCCTGTGTATCCGCCTGCCCCGTAAATGTACATATCCCGGACTTTGTCCGCTGCGTCAAGGAGGGGAGATTCGAGGATGCATATTCGGTAATTTCCGAGTCATCGTCGCTGCCTGCGGTCTGCGGCAGAGTCTGCCCGCAGGAGACGCAGTGCGAGAGCCGCTGCACGCTCGGCGCTAAGTTCGAGCCTGTCGCGATAGGAAGAATCGAGCGCTTTGTCGCCGACCGTCATGCCGCAGCAGCGCATGCACCCGCAGAGCGCCCCGCACCGAGCGGTCACCGCGTCGCAATAGTCGGCTCGGGTCCGTCGGGACTTTCGTGTGCGGGTGACCTTGTAAAGGCGGGACATGAGGTCACCGTTTTCGAGGCGCTGCACACCATAGGCGGAGTTCTTGTCTACGGTATTCCCGAATTTCGTCTGCCGAAAAGCATCGTTGCGGGCGAGGTCGAAAAGCTTGCTTCTCTCGGTGTCGAGTTCCGCACAAACGTAGTTATCGGTAAGACACTTACAGTCGACGAGCTGCTTGAGGACGGATATGAGGCGGTTTACATCGCTTCGGGCGCAGGTCTGCCGATGTTTATGAATATCCCGGGGGAATCGCTCAAGGGCGTGTATTCGGCGAACGAATTTCTCACCCGCAGTAATCTCATGAAGGCGTATCGCGAGGACAGTGACACCCCGATAATGAAGGGCGGCAGGGTCGCTATCGTCGGCGGAGGAAACGTTGCGATGGATGCTGCGCGCACCGCGCTGCGTCTCGGAGCGGAGAAGGTATATATCGTTTACCGCCGCTCGATGGATGAGCTCCCCGCACGCCGCGAGGAGGTCGAGCACGCGCAGGAGGAGGGCATCGAGCTCAAGCTCCTGACAACCCCCGTCGAAATACTCGGCTACAGTGACCCCGAGAATCCGCGCAACGAGCGCAACGGCTTTGTAACGGGCATGCGCTGCATCCGCATGCAGCTCGGCGAGCCCGATGAGCGCGGCAGACGCAGACCCGAGCCGATACCCGATTCCGAGTTCACGCTTGAGGTCGACACCGTCGTTATGTCGATAGGAACCTCCCCGAATCCGCTTATCAAGAGCACGACCGACGGACTCGAGGTCAACCGCCGCGGCGGCATCATCACCGACGAGCACGGCGCAACGAGCCGTAAGGGCGTATTTGCGGGCGGCGACGCCGTAACGGGCGCTGCAACCGTTATCTCCGCTATGGGAGCGGGCAAAACTGCTGCTGCAGCTATCTGCGAGTATCTTGAGGGCGCGGGGAACTGATTTGAGCCGATTTTAAAATTCAAGCTCCGGCTCTTTTGACGCTCTGAGCTCTTGGGCCTTACACGTCCGCTGCAGCTTACAGCGGAACAGCATAATAAAATTCGGAGCGGGATGCCGTACGGCGATATCCCTCACGGCACATCCAACTCCGACGGGTGTACCGTTTTCTCTTTGCGTGCTGCTTCGACGGCGTTTGTGCAGGGTAGTATTAAAGAAACGGAAATAGTGTATTTCAATTATTGTAATTCACGGTTTTACAAAATTCTATTGATAATCCTATATTAATATGGTATAATACTTGGAGTATATTAATGCTCTAATCCGAACATACGGCGTTTTCGCCGTGCGAAAAAGAAAGGTGCGGTCTATCTATGAACAAGATCACAGTTATCGGAACCGGAAGTGTCGGTTCGACAATCGCTTATACCCTTGCGGTTACGGGTATAGCCTCTGAAATCGTAATGGTCGATATCAACGAGGAAAAGGCGCTGGGAGAGGCGCTTGACATCCGTCAGGGAATCCCCTTCTGCGAGTCCTCGGTTTCTGTTTATGCGGGCTCCTACCGCGATGCGGCAGGCTCCGACATTGTTGTTCTTACAAGCGGCGTGGCACGTAAGCCCGGTCAGTCGCGTCTCGACCTCACACAGACGAACGTAAACATTACAAAGAGCATTATCCCCGAGATAACAAAGTATGCCGATAAGGCTGTTTACGTAATCGTCAGCAATCCTGTCGATATTCTTACATATGTATTTATGAAGTGCTCGGACATCCCCGAGAACCGCATCATCGGTTCGGGTACAATCCTCGACACAGCTCGTCTGCGTTCGCGCATCTCCGAGTACTACAATATAAACCAGAAGAACGTTCACGCATACGTATTCGGTGAGCACGGCGATTCTTCCTTCGTTCCGTGGTCCATCGCTAATATCTCCAACATCCCGATTGACGGCTACGCTGATGCAATTTCGGGTCAGGATATGCTTCCGATGCCTAAGCTTGATCACGAGGCCATCGAGGATTACATGAGAAAGTCGGGCGGAATGGTCATCTCCCGTAAGGGCGCGACCTACTATGCTATCGCAGTTTCGGTAACTCATATCTGCGACCGCCTGCTTCAGAGCATCAATTCTACCATGACCGTTTCCTCCATGATGCACGGCGAGTACGGCATCGACGATGTCTGCCTTTCGACACTGAGCGTCGTCGGACATGAGGGCTACGTCGGACGCATTCTCTATCCGCTGAGCGATAACGAGGTAGGACTGCTCCGCCGCAGCGCAGATTGCCTCAAGGATATCATCAAGCAGATTAATATCTGAGCGAAAGGTTCGGTTACATAATGGAATTCAGAACAGAACACGATTCGATGGGCGAGGTAAAGGTCCCCGCCGACAGATACTGGGCAGCACAGACGCAGCGCAGCTCCGAGAATTTCCGCATAGGCGTAGGCATCGAGACGATGCCGAGAGAGATTGTTCATGCCTTCGGTATTCTCAAGAAGGCGGCGGCGCTCGCAAACGCAGAGCTCCGCCCCGATAAGATGACCGCAGAAAAGCTCGACGCACTGACAAAGGCGGCAGACGAGGTAATTTCGGGTCAGCTTATCGAGCATTTCCCGCTCGTTGTATGGCAGACGGGCTCGGGTACACAGTCTAACATGAACGCTAACGAGGTCATTGCCAACCGCGGCAACGAGATTGCGGGCAAGAAGCTGCTCCACCCGAACGACGACGTAAACATGAGCCAGTCGTCAAACGATACATTCCCGACCGCAATGCACATTTCTGCTGTCCTCGCGATAGAGGACAAGCTCATCCCCGCGGTCGATACACTGATAGCTACCTTCAAGCGTCTTGAGGCTGAGAACGAGGGCATAGTAAAGAGCGGAAGAACGCACCTTCAGGACGCAACGCCCATTAAGTTCTCACAGGAGATAAGCGGCTGGCGCAGCTCTCTTGAGCGCGACCGCGAGCTGCTGACCCTTGCGCTCGGACCGCTCTACGGTCTGGCGCTCGGCGGCACGGCAGTCGGAACGGGACTTAACGCCCCCAAGGGCTTTGACGAGCTCGTAGCCGCAAAAGTTGCGGCTGTCACGGGCAAGGCTTTCGTTACCTCGCCTAACAAGTTCCATGCACTCACCTCTAAGGATGAGATAGTATTCGCTCACGGCGCGGTAAAGGCGCTTGCGTGCGATATGATGAAGATTGCAAACGACGTCCGCTGGCTCGCATCCGGACCGCGCGACGGTCTCGGCGAGATAAGAATCCCCGAGAACGAGCCCGGCTCGTCTATAATGCCCGGTAAGGTCAACCCCACGCAGTGCGAGGCTGTGACCATGGTCGCAGTTCAGGTAATGGGCAATGACACCGCCGTTTCCATGACTGCGTCACAGGGCAACTTCGAGCTGAATGTATTTATGCCCGTATGTGCGTATAACTTCCTCCAGTCTGTAAGACTTCTCGCCGAGGCTATTGTTTCTTTTGATAAGAACTGCGCCTACGGCATAGTCGCAGACAAGGATAAGATGTACCATAACCTCCACAACTCGCTGATGCTCGTCACCGCTCTCAACCCGTACATCGGCTACGAGAATGCTGCAAAGACCGCAAAGAAGGCGTACAAGGAAGGCATCTCGCTGAAGCAGGCATGCGTCGAGCTCGGCTTCCTTACCGAGGAAAAATTCGATGAGGTATTCCATCCCGAGCTGATGGTATAAGGCAATTTGCGCCTCGGGGCATGGCTCCGAGTCGGCGGGTACGGTCTCGCCGCGTCCGCATTTCCCGGCTTTTCGCTGCACGGTGCAGCGATTTTCTAGGCAAGCAAGCCTAAACTCCACAGAGAAAGGATGCCTTCGCAAAGCGAAAGCTATGGTCAAAAAAATGAAATTCAATTATTTTCCCGGCTGTACACTGAAAAACAAGGCAAAGGATCTCGACCGCTACGCGCGTCTGTGCGCGGAAAAGCTCGGCGTTGAGCTCTGCGAGATTCCCGAATGGCAGTGCTGCGGCGGTGTGTTTACAACTGCTCTGAATGACCCGGTCACAAAGCTCTCATCCATCCGTGCGCTCGAGTATTCGCGCGATAACGGCGGAGTTCTCGTGTCGGTCTGCTCGGGCTGTCATAACGTTCTCAAGCAGACTAACGAAGCAGTAAGGCGCGGCGAGCCTATCGCAAAGAAATCGGCGCTCTACATGGGCAGCGAGCAGCAGTATGCGGGCGAGACCGAGGTCATTCACTACCTCGAAATGCTCCGCGACAAGATAGGCTTTGACAAGATAAAGGCTGCAGTCACAAACCCGCTCACGGGCAGAAGGATCGCAACATATTACGGCTGTCTGCTTCTCCGTCCCGCCTCCGCAATGCGGATGGACGACCCGGAGAATCCCACTATCCTTGAGGATTTTGTCCGTGCCATCGGCGCGGAGCCCGTTATTACCGCACAGCGCAACGAGTGCTGCGGCGGATATGTAACGCTCGAGGATCGCGGTCAGGCAGAGAAGAGAAGCGGCAAGGTAATGTCGAGCTTCGAGGAGTACGGCGCGGATTCGGTTATCACCGCATGCCCGCTGTGCATGTATAACCTCAGAAAGAACTCTGCATCGACCCTCCCCGTTATCTATTTCACCGAGCTGCTTGCGGAAGCGCTCGGCATCAAGGATGGTGACGCAGAATGATGACCGATAAGAAATATCTCGCCGAGCAGATTGCCATGACGAGCGGCGTTGATGTACACAAGTGCATGATGTGCGGAAAGTGCTCCGCCTCCTGCCCGTCGTACGATGAGATGGAGTATCACCCCCATCAGTTCGTAAAGATGGTGGAGAGCGGCGATATCGAGCCCCTGCTCGAGTCAGAGTCTCTGTATCACTGCCTTACCTGCTTTGCGTGCGTCGACCGTTGTCCGCGCGGCGTAAAGCCCGCAAACGTCATCGAGGCTGTCCGTCTCGCTGCGGTTCGCCGCAAGGGCGGAAATCACATGCCTCCCGACCGTCTCCCCGAGTTTCTTGATGAGGATATCCCGGGTCAGGCACTTGTCAGCGCTATGCGCAAATATGTAAAGTAATTTGGTATTCCGAGGCCGAGAGGCTTCATCAATTACGAAAAAGGAATTGGTTTAAATATGCAGAAAATCGGAGTATTCGTTTGTCACTGCGGCACCAACATCGCGTCCACCGTCGATGTACATCAGGTCGCCGAAGTGCTTAAAAATGAGCCGGGAGTTGTTTTCTCGACCGATTATCAATATATGTGCTCCGAGTCCGGTCAGGATATCATCAAGAATGCTATCCGTGAGTACGGTCTCGGCGGCGTAGTTATCTGCTCCTGCTCTCCTCGTATGCACGAGGCGACCTTCCGCCGTGCGGCTGAGAGCGCGGGGCTCAACCCCTATCTTGTCGAGATAGCCAACATTCGTGAGCAGTGCTCCTGGATACATAAGGACATGGGCAGCGCTACCGAGAAGGCTATAATCCTCGGCAGAACGGCTATCGCAAAGGTACACCTGAATGCGCCTCTCATCGCGGGCGAGAGTCCCGTAACAAAGCGCGCGCTCGTTATCGGCGGCGGTATTGCAGGTATTCAGACCGCGCTCGATATCGCTGATGCGGGCTTTGAGGTCGACATCGTCGAGAAGAAGCCTACCATCGGCGGTAAGATGGCTCAGATAGACAAGACGTTTCCTACCCTCGACTGCGCGGCGTGCATACTCACGCCTAAGATGGTCGACTGTGCGCAGAGCGACAAGATAAACATCTACGCATACAGCGAGGTAGATTCGGTTTCCGGCTTCGTCGGAAATTTCACCGCAAAGATCCGCCGCAAGGCGCGCTATGTAGACGAGGCTAAGTGCACGGGCTGCGGCGCTTGTACCGAAAAGTGCCCGCAGAAGAAGGTCCCCAACGAGTTCAATATGGGCTTTGATACCCGCCGCGCCATCTACATCCCGTTCGCTCAGGCGGTGCCGAAGAAGGCGACCATCGACGCAGACTACTGCATGATGCTCAAGACGGGCAAGTGCGGTGTGTGCTCTAAGGTCTGCTCCGCGGGCGCTATCGACTATAAGCAGCAGGATGAGATAATCGAGCGTCAGTACGGCGCTATCGTCGTAGCTACGGGCTTTGAGCAGATTAAGCCCACAAAGTACGACGAGTACGCCTACAATCAGAGCAAGGACGTTGTTACCTCGCTCGAGCTCGAGCGTCTTATGAACGCCGCAGGTCCTAACGGCGGTACGCTGCTGCGCCCCTCCGACAAGACACATCCGCATACAATCGTATTCGTACAGTGCGTCGGCTCCCGCTGCTCGGATGAGCGCGGAAAGTCCTACTGCTCCAAGGTATGCTGCATGTATACGGCTAAGCACGCAATGCTTATCCGCGAGAAGTATCCCGATACCGAGGTATATGTATTCTATATCGACGTACGTACCCCCGGTAAGAACTTCGACGAGTTCTATCGCCGCGCGGTAGAGCAGTACGATGTTCATTACGTCAAGGGCATGGTAGGAAAGGTCTCTCCGAGAGCCGACGGAACGCTCGACGTTCAGGCATCCGACCTTATCCTCAACAAGCAGCTGCACATAAGCGCCGACATGGTTGTTCTTGCATCTGCCGTAGAGCCCGATAAGAGCGCGCGTCCGCTCGCAACCATGCTTACCGCAAGCATGGATACAAACGACTTCTTTACCGAGGCGCACCCCAAGCTCCGCCCCGTAGAGAGCCCGACGGCAGGCATATTCCTCTCCGGTATGTGTCAGGGACCGAAGGACATCCCCGAGACAGTCGCTCAGGCGAGTGCTGCCGCATCGAAGGTCATAGCACTGCTGTGCAAGGATAAGCTGACCTGCAACCCGTGTGTCGCACACTCCGACGAGATGATGTGCAACGGCTGCTCCTCCTGCGAAAAGGTCTGCCCGTACGGCGCTATCACCTACGTTGATAAGGAATTCCGTATGCCTAACAGAACCACCGCCGTACGCCGCGTAGCGCAGGTCAACCCTGCGGTATGTCAGGGCTGCGGCGCATGCACGGTCGCATGCCCGTCCGGCGCAATGGATCTCAGCGGCTTCTCAAATAAACAGATTATGGCGGAGGTGGATGCGATATGCCGATGACCGAAAACGGAACCTTTAAGCCGAATATCGTCGCTTTCTGCTGCAACTGGTGCTCCTACGCCGGTGCAGACCTTGCGGGTACTAACCGTCTTTCCTATCCCGCCGACGTTAAGATTATCCGCGTGCCCTGCTCGTGCAGAGTAAACCCGATGTTCATTCTCCGCGCATTCGGACGCGGCGCAGACGGCGTTATCCTCTGCGGCTGCCATCCGGGCGACTGCCACTACACGACGGGTAACTATTACGCCCGCCGCAGAATGACCCTGCTGTTCTCCATGCTCGACTACCTCGGTATTGAGCGCGAGAGAACGAGAGTCGAGTGGGTATCGGCTGCCGAGGGCGCAAAGTTCGCCGAGACCATGAACGACTTTGTCAAGACCGTCACCGCACTCGGTGAGAACAAGAGATTGGAGGATCTGAGATGCAAGAAGTAATCAGAGAAAAGGCTGCCTCCCTCCTGCGCGACGGTACTGTCACGCGCGTACTCGCATGGAAGCGCGGCGAGCTCGGCTACGATGTCACTCCCGCCGTATTTACCTCCGAGGATCAGCTTTCCGAGCTTGTTTATAACGGCTTCTGCGGTGCTAATATGTCGAAATATACCGTAAAGCTCAGTCACGGTGAGGGAAAGACCGCTGTCTTTCTTAAGCCCTGCGACACGTACAGCTTCAATCAGCTGCTGTGCGAGCACAGAATAATCCGCGACAATGTTTACGTTGTCGGCATCCCCTGCGACGGAATGCTCGATGAGGGCAAGATGAAGCATCTCGTTCCCGAGCTGCTCGGCGCAGAGGAGGACGGCGAGACCGTACATCTTACAACCTATGATGATGTTCTCACAACACCGCGCACCGAGCTTCTGCTCGAGCGCTGCGAAAACTGCAAGAGCCGCCGCCATGTAGTGTATGACGAGCTGCTCGGCGAGGACGGCGAGGTAGTTGATTCTCATCGCTTTGACGAGGTCGAGCGCCTTGAGGCAATGACCCCCGATGAGCGCTATGCGTTCTGGCAGGGTGAGCTCTCGCGCTGCATCCGCTGCAACGCATGCCGTAACGTATGCCCCGCATGTACCTGCGAAAAGTGCGTTTTCGATAACCCCGAGTCGGGTGTCGAAAATAAGGCTGCCGCAAACAGCTTTGAAGAAAAGCTGTTCCACGTCATCCGCGCATTCCATGTTGCAGGCAGATGCACCGACTGCGGCGAGTGCTCCCGCGTTTGCCCGCAGAATATACCGCTCCATCTTCTTAACCGTAAGTTTATCTCCGATATTAACCGTCTCTACGGCGATTATCAGGCAGGAGAGACCGACAACGGCAGATCTCCGCTCGTAAACTTCAATAAGGGCGACGGAGAGCCCTGCGATTTCGATAAGGGAGGCAGAGAGTAATGAAGCTGATAAAGAAAGATCGGCTCGGCGAGCTTCTTGCCGCAATTGCCGAATCGGAGGCACTCTATCTCCCCGTTGACCGTGGCGACGGCAACGCCGAGTATCGCAGATACGAGGAGGGTACCGAGCTTTCGTCTAAGCTCAATACCGTCCGCTCCGCAAAGGATTTCTTCTTTCCGCAGACCGAAAATCTCGTCGATTTTAAGCTTAGCGGAAACAATATCGAGGTCATAGACCCGCGCCGCGAGTGCGAGGACTTCGTTATATTCGGCGTTCGCGCATGCGATGCCGCAAGCTTCTCGGTGCTCGACCGTGTATTCATCGAGACCGCACCCGAGGATACCTTCTATAAGAACCGCCGCGAGCACGCAACTATTGTTACGCTCGCATGCTCGCGCCCCGCTGCGACCTGCTTCTGCCATACGTTCGGTATCGACATGACCGAGCCTAAGGGCGGAGACGTCACCGCATGGGAGCTCGAGGACGGATATGCATTCCGCGCAGAGACCGAAAAGGGAAGCGCACTGCTTGCACGTCTCGATTCTCTCCTTACGGACGATGCGTCCGCTGAGGGTGAGATAGCAGAGCAGAGAGAGCAGACAAAGGCTCGCGCCGAAAAGCTTCCGCTCTCCTCCCTCACTACCGAAAAGTTCGACGGCAGGGATATGCTCACGACCTTCCGCGACAGCCGCTGGTCCTCGCTCTCCGAGGCTTGTCTCGGCTGCGGAACCTGTACATTCGTCTGCCCGACCTGTCAGTGCTATGACATCAAGGAGTTCAAGACGAGTGACGGCGTAAAGCGTTTCAGATGCTGGGATTCCTGCATGTATTCCGACTTCACAAAGATGGCGGGCGGTCAGCCGCGTCTTACGCAGCTCGAGCGTTTCCGTCAGCGCTTCATGCATAAGCTCATCTATTTCCCTATGAACAACGACGGCGTTTACGGCTGTGTCGGCTGCGGAAGATGTCTTGCACGCTGCCCGATACACATGAATATCGTCAAGGTAATGAAGGAGCTCGGAAAGGAGACTGCAGGCAATGAATAACGAAATGCTTATCCCGTCGGTAGCTGTTATTACCGATGTCCGTACCGATACACCGGACGTCAAGACCTTTCGTGTTCTTACGCCCGACGGTAAAAAGCCCTTTGAGCATATGCCCGGTCAGTGCGCTATGCTCTCCATCCCCGGTGTGGGAGAGGCGCTGTTTTCTATAACCTCCTCGCCGACAAACCGCGAGTATATGGAGTTCTCCATAAAGAAGTGCGGCTGTCTGACGAGCTGGATACATATGCTTGAGCCCGGTCAGCAGATAACAATCCGCGGACCGTACGGCAACGGCTTTCCCGTTGAGACCGAGCTGCGCGGTAAGGATCTGCTCTTTATCGCCGGCGGTATCGGACTTGCTCCGCTGCGTTCGGTAATCAACTACTGCCTCGATAACAGAGAAAACTACGGAAAGCTTCAGATAATTTACGGCTCGCGCTCCAAGGACGACCTTGTTGACTATCAGGAGATAATCGACAAGTGGATGAAGGCGGAGAACGTCGAGGTCAATCTGACCATCGACCGTGAGCAGGAGGGCTGGGACGGTCACGTCGGTTTCGTTCCCAACTACGTAAAGGAGCTCTCTCCCGATCTCGGCATGACCGTACTCATGTGCGGTCCGCCTATCATGATTAAGTTTTCTCTCGCAGGGCTCAAGGAGCTCGGCTTTACCGATACTCAGGTCTACACTACGATGGAGCTGCGTATGAAGTGCGGCATCGGAAAGTGCGGCAGATGCAATATCGGTAACAAGTACGTCTGCAAGGACGGACCCGTATTCCGTTTCGACGAGCTCGGTGAGCTCCCCGACGAATATTAATAAGGAGCGGCAGATATTATGGAAAACAAAACGGTTGATATTTATTTGTTCGGCAAGAAGTACTCCGTGCCGGAAAATCTCACTATAATGACGGCAATGGAGTACGCAGGCTATCAGCTCAAGCGCGGCTGCGGCTGCCGCGGCGGCTTCTGCGGCGCGTGTGCCACCATCTACAGAATAAAGGGCAAGCAGGAGCTCTGCGCATGCCTTGCATGCCAGACTCAGGTTCAGGACGGCATGTACATCGCTACGCTGCCTTTCTTCCCGCTTGTCAAGCAGACCTACGATATTAACAAGATTCGTCCCGACGAGCAGATCATGATGCAGCTTTACCCCGAGATATACGCTTGCGTCGGCTGCAACGCCTGCACTAAGGCCTGCACGCAGGATCTTAACGTCATGCAGTACATCGCATACGCTCAGAGAGGCGAGTTCGACAAGGTTGCAGAGCTCTCGTTCGACTGCGTTATGTGCGGTGTTTGCTCGTCGCGCTGCCCCGCAGGCATCTCGCATCCGCAGGTTGCAATGCTTGCGCGCCGTCTCAACGGCAAATATCTCGCGCCCGGCTGCGGTCATCTTGAGGAGCGCGTACGCGAGATAAAGGACGGAAAGTTCACCGATCTCATCGAGGCTCTTATGCAGAAGCCTATCGAAGAGATGAAAGAGCTGTACAACAATCGCGAGATCGAAAAGTAAGGAGGCGGCAGAATGTATAACGAACAGATGATGCTTTCACTGAAGAAGGTCGAGGCTAACAGAGCCGCAAACACCGAGCTCCAACCCCGCAGAATGACCGCCGATGAAAAGGATGAGCTGCTTCGCACCTACCATCCCGACTATCGCGCAGATCAGTTTTCCGAGCTTGTTATCGGACCGAACAAGGGCGAGCGTGTACCTCACGAGCTTGCAGCACTGCTTCAGGCAGAGAGCCGTATCCGCGGTGTAAAGCTCGATCTTGAAAACCCCGATTACGATACCGACGTTCTTATCATCGGCGGCGGCGGAGCAGGTGCTTCCGCAGCTATCGAGGCTGACAAGGCGGGCGTGCGTGTTACCGTCGTTACCAAGCTCCGCATGGGCGACGCAAACACAATGATGGCAGAGGGCGGCATTCAGGCTGCCGATAAGCCGAACGATTCTCCCGCACAGCACTATATCGATGCTTTCGGCGGCGGACATTTTGCTGCTAAGCCCGAGCTGCTTGAAAAGCTCGTATGCGAGGCTCCCGAGGCTATTCAGTGGCTCTCCGACCTCGGCGTTGAGTTCGATAAGATGCCCGACGGCACCATGATAACAACTCACGGCGGCGGAACCTCGAGAAAACGTATGCACGCTGCTAAGGACTATTCCGGCGCAGAGATAATGCGTACCCTCCGCGACGAGGTGCTCTGCCGCGGTATCCCGGTTATCGACTTTACCGCAGCAGTCGAGCTTATTCTCGATGAAAACGGCAACGCCGCGGGCGCAGTACTCATGAATATGGAGACCGAGGAGCTGCTTGTCGCACGCGCAAAGACCGTTATCATCGCAACGGGTGGTGCGGGCAGACTCCACTATCAGGGCTTCCCGACCTCTAACCACTACGGCGCAACCGCAGACGGTCTTGTGCTTGCATACAGAGTCGGCGCAAAGCTGCTCTATCCCGATACCCTTCAGTACCATCCTACCGGTGCTGCTTTCCCCGAGCAGATATTCGGTGCGCTCGTTACCGAAAAGGTTCGTTCGCTCGGCGCTAAGCTCGTAAACGCAGACGGTGAGGTATTCATGCATCCGCTTGAGACCCGTGACGTCTCCGCAGCATCCATTATCCGTGAGTGCTCGGCAAGAGGGAAGGGCGTCAAGACAGGTGCGGGCGAGGCTGTATGGCTCGATACCCCGATGATTGAGATTATAGGCGGCGAGGGAACCATCGAGCGCAGAATCCCTGCAATGATGCGTATGTTCGGTAAGTACGGCATTGATATCCGCCGTCAGCCGATTCTCGTTTATCCTACGCTCCACTACCAGAACGGCGGTATTGATATCTCCGCAAACGGTGAGAGCGACGTACATAATCTCTTTGTCGCAGGCGAAGCTGTCGGAGGAATTCACGGCAGAAACCGCCTGATGGGTAACTCTCTCCTTGACGTTATCGTTTTCGGACGTAATGCAGGTAAGAGTGCTGCACAGAGAGCTACCGAGGTAAAGGTCGGACAGCTCACGCTCGACCACGTTGAGCGCTTTGCATCCGAGATTGCTTCGGCATCGCTCCCCGAGGATAAGACCTCGCCTATACTTCTTCCCGATTACAGAAGAAAAATTAATTAAGGAGCAAAATATATGTCTCTATTCGGCGGTGTATTAACCATCACCGGCGTATCGTACCTGATGCTCGCTCTGTTCGTTATTCTTGCCCTGGGCTATACCCTCGGCAGAATAACGATAAAGGGCATCTCGCTCGGTTCTGCCGGCGTGTTTATTGTTGCGCTCGTATACGGTGCGTTCTTCTATACGCATCTCGATGCCGCAATGGCTGAGGGCGCAAAAACCGCCCTTAAGATTGTTGAGAATATCGGTCTGATACTGTTCGTATCGTCTGTCGGATTTATCGCAGGACCGAAATTCTTCTCTAACATGAAGCGTAATTTCAAGTCCTATGTGCTTATAGGTCTTGTTATCATTCTCTCGGGCGGTATCGCAGCTGCGCTGTGCATACTGTTCGGCAGAACGGTCGGCGGAGAAACCGATTACGAGGGCTTTACCGCTATCGTTTCCGGACTCCTCTCCGGCGCGCTTACCTCTACCCCTGCGTTCTCCGCTGCTAAGGCAACGGTCGGCGAGGCGTATGAGGACCTTGTATCCGTAGGCTACGGAATCGCATACCTCTTCGGCGTTATCGGTGTCGTTCTGTTCGTACAGCTCGTGCCTAAGCTCGAGCGCGCGGATATGAAAGTCGAGCGCGAAAAGATGCTCGCCGCAGGCGGTGCAGCTGACGAGAAAAAGACAAAATCCCGCATCGGAATACTTAAGATGGACCCGTTCGGAATCATGATGTTCTCGCTCGCTGCAGCTATCGGTCTGATTATCGGACTCGTAAAGATACCGCTCAGCTCTGCGGGACTCAGCGGAACGACCTTCTCGCTCACCACAACGGGCGGATGCCTGCTTACGGCGCTTGTTTTCGGTCATTTCGGTAAGTGCGGTAAGGTCTCGCTCATGCCTGAGATATCGACGCTCAAGGTTTTCCGCGAGCTCGGACTGATATTCTTCCTTATCGGTGCGGGTGTTTCGGGCGGCGCGAATTTCGTCAATCACTTCAAGCCTATCTACTTCGTATACGGCGTTATCATCACGCTGCTGCCGATGATACTTGGCTACCTGTTCGCAAAGCATGTTCTCAAGCTTTGCCTGCTCAACAGCATCGGCTCCATCACGGGCGGTATGACAAGCACCCCTGCACTCGGAACTCTTATCAATTTTGCGGGCACGGAGGATGTTGCATCGGCTTATGCCGCTACATATCCCGTCGCGCTCGTTGCAGTTGTGCTGCTGACTCAGCTGCTTATCGGTATATTCTGATAGGCTGCACGGCAGTATAAAATAACAGCCCGATTCTTACACCTACGGTCTACGCTTCGCAGTTGTCGTGCTGCCGCAGTATGCCGTAGGTTTAAGGCATGCGGCGAAGCTTATCGCCCGAACGGGTATGCTACTGATATTTTAGAATTCAAAACAGAATCAAAATTGAATTCATTTCATTGCTCAGATTCAAAGAAAGGATGCTTTCATCTCACGAAAGCAGAGATGTAATTACTATGAAGGTTGTTGTATGTATAGGCAGCTCCTGCCACCTTAAGGGTTCGCATCAGGTCGTCAGCTGCATTAAGCGTCTGATCGACGAGAACGGTATTGCAGATAAGGTCGAACTCAGCGGTTCTTTCTGTTTCGGTCAGTGTCAGAATGACGTCGGTATATCTATCGACGGCGTTATCCATTCGGTAAAGCCCGAGGATACCCCCGAATTCTTCAAGACCGAGATTCTTGACAAGCTCGCCTGAAAAGGGAAGCACCCTTGAATAAAAAACAACATCACGGCGATGCCCTGCAAAAAGACGTCAATATAATGATAGGTCCCCCCTCATCGCCCGATAGAGACGGACTGATGATGGGGGACTTTTTCGGCAGCAAGGGGGAGCATATAGTTTGCGGCGGAACAACCGCACACCTCGCCTCTTCATATCTCGGAAAACCGCTCGAGGTCGTGCTCGATTATCAAAGCAGCACCATCCCGCCTATCGGAAAAATAGAGGGGGTGGAGCTCGTTACCGAAGGTGTTGTGACAATCGGGCTTGCGCTCGAAGCCGCTAAGCGATATCTGTCATACGGCTGCGACGATTTCCGCGATACCTCTAAAACCGACGGTGTTTCCGCACTCTGCAGACTTCTTTTCGATGCGGAGGGAACGATACGTTTTTTTATCGGAACGGCGGTGAATAACGCACACCAAGCCCCGCAGCTCGAGATAGACTTCAATCATAAGATGGAGGTCATCAACGGGCTGATAGACTCGCTCGGAAAGATGCGCAAAGAGGTAACTGCAAGGTTTTATTAACTATACGCCGACAGCTCTTGATCTCATGCGTGACGCAATACTGTTTTTACGTTTACCGGTCGCACGGCTTCTGCCGTGTGACTTTTTTCTGCCTCCCCAAACTGCGGCAATAAAGCAAATCAAAACACCGCCGAGCACTATCAGCAGCCGCGCACCGAGTGTAAGCTGCGGTATAATACCGCCGTCGGAGAGCGCGCCGATAATCAGCGACGCGATTGCATATATGGTAAAATATGACACACAAATCACGGCAGCATGAAGGGAAGAGCCTTTAGCGAGCTTGCCCGCAAGCGTGCCGCATACCGCGCACGATACAGCAAATGCAGCGATTGAAGAGGGAAGAATCATCACTGCGGGGTCAGAGGTTTTCAGCGCAGAAAAAGTACCGATTGCCATAACGGCAAATGCAGCTGCAAAAGCGAGCAGCACGGCAAAAACCGAACGTATAATTTTTTGTTTCATAGTAAACCTCTCATTATTAATAATTTATAGGATTATTTAATAAACTATGCGGAAGCAAAGAAGGACTCAAAACAAAACATCAAAAATCAACTCGCTGCATTTATATTCGGTAATGCTCAAAACTATGATTAACGGTTATGATTTACGGTGAAATAGCTCAATTTAAAGACATGGCGTACGACTCTTTCAATGAGGCACTTCCGACGGGGAAGCACCCAATATACACGGAAATTGCGCAATACATTTCTGCAGCAGTACATAATTGCTTTACCGAAATGCGCATTATTTGATATGCTGAATTACGTAAAATGCAAATTTTACGTAATTGAGGGCAGAGGTTCGGAGAAATGAAAGCGCAGAATGCGCAGAAAAACCTAATTGCGTAATACATTTCTACGGCTGTACATAAAAAAGTCAGGATGACATCAACGTGTGATATCATCCTGACTTCGGCATGCGGCTGATGCGGCATCATAGTTTTCAGACCTGCTGTCTGAGCTGTTATGCGCCGTCTATCTATTCTTTTGCCGTATTGCTACTTGGAAATTCGATCAGTTTATCGGCCGGAATTCTTGAGGTCGTTCTCGTACTTCTGGATCATCTTCTTGACCATCTTGTCCGCCGATGGAGCCTGCCTGGCGAGAGGTCAGATCGCCGTTATAACCGTTAGCGAGGCTAACGCCGACTTCACTTGCTGCCTCCATCTTGAACTTGTCAAGTGCTCCCTTTGCCTCGGGAACTAAATTCTTGTTTGTAGACATTTTGTAATCTCCTTGTATACTCACTCATGCGGCGCGGATTCGCAGCCGCCTTTTCCTTTACAGAGCCTTTGCGGCTCTGATATTATTATGAGCGTATATCGGAAGATTATTATGTAATATTATGGCAACACAGCCTTTTGCGGGCTTCTTTTGAGCGCAGAAGATATTATATATCACGCCGGTACCGAAAAATCGGCACAGCACCCTCCGTCAAACTGTCGGAGGGTGCTGTGCTACAGTGGAAAGGAGCAAAATTACTTTTACTCAGCGTCGGTATCCTCGTTCGCGCTGTTGTCGGACTCGGTCTCATCGGAGGCAGCGGGAGCACCGCAGCATCCGCAATCGCAATCATCGTCCGCATCGCAGCCGCAATCGCTGTCCTCAAAATCGCAGCAATCGTCCTCGTCGCAATCATCATCGTCATGGCAGAGAGCGCAGCAGCTCGAATGATATTTATCAAAGAAATACTTAGCAGCAAGATAGATGAGCGCTGCAGCACCGACGATAGCTGTTACGATAACAACAGCCTTTATGGCACAGGATTTCTTCTCGGGTTCCTTCTTACAAATGCACGGGATGTTCATTATTATATCCTCCTGAAAATATTTATTATCAAGTAATCTGTATTATTTCCATACCTATATTGTAACACGGAAGTTTACGTCAGTTGTGAATACAATGTAACATTTAATTGTTCATTATGCACTATAAAACGATTCACTTCCCTGTCGTGACGATATTTTTCGGCGGTATCGCAGTCAATGTACGAATGTTCCACAGCTCCGACTTAGCATCATATCTATTCGACTGTGCTGCCGGACGTTCCGTCGGTGGGCGGTGCCTGACTGTCTGAGCTTTCCCCCGAAGCCTCACCGCTCTCCATGTTATCGCCCGATTCCTTTCTGCGGTCGGCGATAAGACGGTTGACCGATTCCTTTGCAAAGTAATTTATTACCGTCGCAATCGGCGCGGCAATAAACATCGACGGCGTACCGAACAGACCGCCGAAAAATACAACCGCGATTATCAGCAGCTCGGGGTCGATGCTGCATGTGGTCTTAAGCACGTACTTTTCTATTATCTTTCGGTCGATAATGTGTATCGCTATGACCGCGAGCAGATAGAAAAGCAGCTTTCCCGGGTCTGCAAGAAGAACTATAAAGAAGCCGGGCAGCAGACCGATAAATATGCCGATATACGGGATAACGTTCATTATCGCGAGAATGATACTGATAAACGGCGCAAACGGAACGCGGAACAGCGAAAGCAGCGCAACCGAAAGCCCCCATATTATCACTATGTCGATAAGCTTTCCCGTAATATAGCTGTTGTATACCTCAAAAATGAAGCTGCTGTTCTCTTTTATCCGCTCAACAACCCTTCGCGGCAGAATAGCACGCAGCAGACGGCGGCATATCCGCAGCAGCCGTTCGCGGTCAATAAGCAGATATATTGCAATGACGATGCCGAGGAAAATATCCATCGTAACCGATACTGAGCTTTTCAGAATATCGAGCACATACGGTGTGATGTCGGTCAGCGATGAGGTTATCCCTGAGATAAAGTTGTTTATCATGTCGAGCAGCTGATTCTGCAGCGAATTCTCGTCGCCCGTATTCAGACTGTTCATAAGCCCGGTAACACTCGCGCTGAAATCGAGATATTTGTCGCGCAGATTTTCGTAGCTTTCGGTTATCTGCGGTACCATGACCGAGATAAACAGCACTATCACGAGAATGACCGCGAGCATCGCTGTAATTATCGAAAGAAAACGTGCGCCCTTGTTGATTCCCGTATCTTTCTTCTCGGGCTTTTTCTGCTTTTTGCTGCCGAGCTTTTGTGCGGAAGCGGCGAAAAATGCATGCAGTCCCGATGCGTCGGCTTTGCTTTGCACGTCATGCTTTGTCGCGCGTGAAGCAGTTTTTACGACGCCGGAGGTAGCAGCGCCCGCATTATCTGCGGCGGACTCTTCCCTGCCGCTTTGCGCAGTATTCGATGCCGCAGCGTGAGAAGAAGCAGTCTGCTGAGAAGATGCTGCGTGCTTAGATGCAGCACGTGCCGTATGCCTTTTTGCTATCCTTGTAAAAACCGACGTGAGATAATGCTCTATCGAATTCTGCATCGGGTAGATTGCGAGTGCAATGAAAAAACCGATAACGACCGGAAACAGTGCGCTGAAAAAAGATCCGATAACGCCGAAAATCGACTTATAATGCATCAAAAAGACAAGGCAAGCAAGTGCAAACAGGATTATCAGCACGATCTGCTTTGTGATGCCTCTGTGCTCCTGCTCAAATTTCATCCGCTTCATCGGCTCTCACCCGCCTTTTCATTTTCGTCGCCGTCGGTATTCAGAGTGTTTGCGGCACTGTTATCTTTGCTGCCTGTTTCCCGACCGCCGGCGGTGTTGTTATCTTCACCGTCTGCTTTCTGCTTATCTGCTGCAGCGTCACGTACGGCGGGTCTGCGGGTCTCGAGCCGCCCGAGCAGCTTGCGCGCGATGCTTGTTATCAGTACGTAGAGCGGCACGCCGATGAACATACCGACAACACCGAGCAGATCGCTCATTACCGTTATCGCGATGATAACTCCGAGCGAGCTGATTCCTATAGAGTCTCCGAGAATCTTAGGTCCGATAACATTTCCGTCGAGCTGCTGAATGATTATAACGATAATAATAAACAGAATCAGCTTTGCGGGGTCGGCGATAAGAACAAAGAACGCGCTCGGCACAAGTCCGAGTATCGGTCCGAAAAACGGGATGATATTCGTAACGCCGATAATAACGCTTATCAGCTGATAGTGCGGGATGCCGACTATCATAAGCGTAATGAATGTAATTATGCCGATTATCAGCGAATCAAGCAGCTTTCCGACGATAAAGCCGCCGAACGTCTTATCGGAGAATACTGCATAGTCGATGAATGCAGCAGCAGCCTTCTCGGGCAGCAGCGCGCGGACGAGCTTTTTGCTGCGGTCGGCGAAGCGCTCCTTTGCAAAGAGAAAATAGACCGATATGACCGTTCCGATAATAAGATCCTGCAGCGTGCCGATAAGCCCGGTAAGAAACGACGTTATATATGGCGTAACACTGTTGATTATCTCATATGAGTTGCTTATGAACTCGCCTGCGGATTTAGTCAGCTTTGCAGTGTCGATAAAGCTGAGCTTTCCAAGCGTCGTGACGATAAAGGTCTGCACCGACGCGATGTACGAATCAGCTTTACTCATCAGATCTTCATAGCTGTTTACCATCTGCGGGATAACTATCAGCATCAGCAGAACGATAACCCCGAGATAGAACAGATACGAGATGGTTATTGCAATGATGCGGCGGAGCTTTTTGCTCATGTGCAGCGGGATGCGTGCAAGCAGCTTGTCTTCAACCGCCTTCATAAACGGATTGACAAGATATGCGATTATAAAGCCGACGGTGAGCGAAGAGAGTGCACCCATGAGCCTCGACAGAAATGCGAGCACCGACTCAAGATTAAGTACGGCAAAAATGCCGAGCGAAGCTACGGCTATCATTACGCAGATATACGCCGTCAGCGATGAATATCTGCTTTTTTCGTTTGATTTTTCGCTGTTTTTCATTGTGCCGAATGCAGCCTTCGTCCGACGAAAGCATTCCTTTCTGCAGCGCCGCCGCACGGCACTGCCGTTATTTTAAAGACAAAAAGCGCCCGCGCGGGCGCAGATTGCCTTAAAAGCTGAATTCATCCTCACTTGCGGTCTCGTCGATCGGAATGGTGTACGGCTCGTCGTCATCGTCGCTATCATCAAGGTCGTCAAAATCCTCAAAATCGGACGGGTCGAAGTCTTCAAATACGTCGGGTGTTCTCTCCTCTGCGATGCGGAGGGTATAAGCCGTCGCCGCACCGATAGCGGCAGCGATGCCCGAGAGCGCCGCGAAAACGGATGCGGTCGTCTTTTTCTTACCGATAAGGCACAGCAGTGCGCCTATCAGCGATACTCCCGCGCAAACAAACGATGCGACAGAAGCGATAAGTGGTACGTTTTTGCCATCAAAAAATCGAGATTTCATAATGAGCCTCCGTTAATTGATTAGTTTTTCGTATGCAGCATCCGCATGCGGCGGATACGGTGTCTGTTTATGTGCGCCGTGCGCTTTATTTCGATGCGGCGTTCTGCTTGAGATAAGCGTTGATAAAGCCGTCGATATCTCCGTCCATCACGGCGGTGATATTGCCGTTTTCGTAGCCCGTGCGCGTATCCTTAGCGAGCGTATACGGCATGAAAACGTACGAGCGTATCTGTGCGCCCCACTCAATATTCGCCTTAACGCCCTGAATATCCTCTATCTTGTCGAGCTTTTCGCGCTCCTTTATCTCCATAAGCTTGGACTTCAGCATCTTAAGCGCCGTTTCCTTGTTCTGGAGCTGGCTGCGCTCGGTCTGACAGCCGACAACGATGCCCGTCGGGATATGCACTATTCTGATCGCGGAGTCTGTCTTATTGATATGCTGACCGCCCGCGCCGCTTGAACGGTGCGCGGTTATCTCAAGATCCTCGTCGCGCAGCTCGATCTTTCCGTCGTCGTCCGAAAATTCGGGCATTACCTCGACCGACGCAAACGATGTCTGCCGTCTGCCCGACGCATCGAACGGAGAAACACGAACAAGACGGTGAACGCCGTTCTCGCTCTTAAGATATCCGTATGCGTTTACGCCCTCGATGAGAATGGTCGCACTCTTTATGCCCGCCTCATCGCCGTCGAGCCAGTCAAGCAGCTTGACATTGAAATTATGACGCTCAGCCCATCTTGTGTACATGCGGTAGAGCATCTGCGCCCAATCCTGAGCCTCAGTTCCGCCCGCGCCCGGGTGGAAGGAAAGAATTGCATTGTTCGAGTCGTATTCGCCCGAAAGCAGCGCCTCAATTCGCTCTGATGCCTCGGTCTCGGTGATAGCCTTGACCTCGGAAAGTACCTCCTCCGTAACGCTGTCGTCGCCCTCCTCGAGTCCCATCTCGATGAGCACAAGGGTGTCCTCGTAACGCGATACAAGCTTCTCGTAACGCTCGACCTTGTCTTTTTTGACCTTCAACTCCTTAAGTACCTTGCCCGATTCGGCTGCGTCGTTCCAAAAGTCGGCTGCAGAGGTCTTTGCTTCAAGCTCCTCTACCGATTTTTTTGTTTCCTCGATCTGCAGCGCGGAGCCGAGGTCGACGATTTTGTCCTTCATGTCGAGAAGCGTTCGCTTCGCTTCGTCAAGTTCTATACTCAATTTACGGTATCCTCCAAAATGTTATTAAAAGACCGACGCGATGTTGCGCGGCATGTATACGGATATATATTGATAATTGATGCTGTATGATGCATCTAATGCTGCTGCAGCGTGCACACGAAAACGCATTCGGCTGCAACACGCATCAAACAAGTTAAAACTGCATCATGCATCAAAGCCGTTTCAAAGCTGCTTCAAAGGCGCTTCAAAGCCGACTCAAAGAGAACGCGCCTCGCGCGAATCGAATATTTCGGATGTGATTTCGGCACCAGCCCGCTCCGCTATGTCCTGCAGCATATCGCGCAGCACGCGGCAGACGGGAAATTCCGTCTCGTAATGCCCTGCCTCTATCAGCGTCAATCCGAGCCCTTCCGCATCAAGTCTTGCGTGATGCCCTGCTTCGCCTGTCACCAGCACATCCGCTCCCGCTGCGACGGCGGCGGAAATAAAGTCCTTGCCCGCCCCGCCGAGCACAGCGACACGCCGAACGGGTCGCTGCGACGGTATCAGCGTCACGGCATCCGCACCGAGTGCGGCTTTGACGTGACATGCATATTCGGTCGCACCGAGCAAGGCGTGCGGCGTACCGACAAGCCCCATCTCTCCCATCTCATAGGTGAGCGGCGATGTATCGGTGAGCCCGAGCACGTCTGCAAGCGCATGATTTACTCCGCCCGAAACGGCATCCAGCCGCGTGTGGAACGACATAACGGCTGTATTCGCCTTTATCAGAGAGACGAGCGTCCGGTCGGTGACCGCAGAGAGCGGTCTGAATATGAGCGGATGATGCGAGATAATAACATCGCACCCCGTGTCGACCGCGTGCGCCGCAGCAGCGGGTGTCACATCGAGCGTTATCAGTGCGCGGTGCACCTCAGCTTCGCCGCACGGCAGCAGCATAAGCCCGTCGTTATCCCATTCGCAGGAAAGCGACGGCGGTATCAGCATGTCAAATGCGGAATAGAGCTCTCGTATGTTCATAGCGCATTTTTCTCCTATATGTTGCAAACATCGCCGCAAGCACCTCTGTCACAAGCGTTGTCATCGCAGACATCGCCGCCGCAAGCATTATCGGTACAAGCATTATTGCTGCAAGCACTATTGTCGCAAACATCGTTATCCCGCAGCTGCGACATTTCGGAGTGACCGACCGCGCCCGCAAGCTCGTAAAGCTCCGCAATAGCATCAGTGATCTGCGAAAGCTCTGCCCGCAGCTCAGGTGTGCGTGCGTTATCGGCGGCTGCATCACAGCCTTGCACCGACAAATTTTCACCGCTCTGCCTGTCTGCATTTGTCTCGACCTGTTTCAGCTCATTTGCATTGTTCGGCTTTAGCTCATCACCGGCAACGCTCTGCCCCGCCGCGTTCGCATTGCTCTGCTCGGCTGCGCGCAACAGCCCGTCGCGGCGTTTACACAGGCGCTCAGCAGCACGTGCGGCGCTCTCCGCAAACAGCGAAATATTCGAATGAGCCTCCCGCCGCCCGACAAGCAGCTCGGCATAGCTGTACTCGGCATTCTCGCCGCAAAAGCTCGCTTCCATAACCGAATAAAGCCGCTCACCGTCGCGCGCAAGATGCTCTGCGGTTATCTGAAAGCCGCTATGTGCAAGATAGGCGCGCAGCGATTCGGCGCGCGTCATGGGTTGCAGAAACAGCCGCACACCCTCGCGCAGATACGGAGCCTCCGAGATTATCCGTGCGATAAGCTCGCCGCCCATTCCGCTGATAACGACCGCGTCGGGCGAATAAGCCTCAACGCCGTGAAACCCGTCGGTCAAAACGAGCGCGACCTTGTCGGAAACTCCGTAGCGCTCCGCATTCCGTCTTGCGCTGCCGAGCGGGCCCTGACGGATATCACAAGCCACAGCCCGCTCCGCCTGCCCGTGCAGAAGCAGAGCTATCGGGAGCAGACCGTGGTCGGTACCTATATCCGCGACGATGCGCGCACTGCCGATCGCTTCCGCGATACAGCCGAGGCGGCTGTCAAGGATGATATTCAAGGCTCAGACGTTTGCCTTTCCGTCAAGGAAGGTATTGAGCTTTTCAACGAGAGCATCGGCATCCGTGCCGTGAACCTCGCATGCGTCGGCGATAGACTCGCCTCTCGATGCAGGGCAGCCGAGGCAGTGCATACCGATGTCAAAAAAGAACTGAGCGGTATCAACATCAAAATCAAGAACGTCGCCGATAAGAGAATCCTTTGTAACCTTCATTTTTACTATCCTTTCGCGGGCTCCTCTCGGAGTCCCGTCACAGCTTGAATTTACGGCTGCATACCGATATTCGGCAGTGCAGTCGGATAATTGCTTACAATAAATATTATACCCGCCGTGCGTCAAATTGTCAAGAGGCAGCGCAGCACTCGACAGCCTTATATTCATAATTACAATTTTCTCTTGAATTCTTGTCGACTTGATGGTATAATATCTATGAAAATATCCGCAGCAGAAGCATTTTGCTGCAAAAAGTGAGGAAAATCAAGATGAATTGTCTGTTTTGTGAAATAATCGACGGAAACATACCTTCAAATAAGCTGTACGAGGATGAGCGCGTGCTTGCATTTTACGATATAAATCCGCAGGCTCCCGTGCATTTTCTCGTAATTCCGAAGGAGCATATCGCATCCGCCGACGCAGTTACCGCCGACAATGCCGACATTGTCGCATATATCTTCTCGCTCATCCCTACCCTTGCCGCAAAAGCGGGACTCACAAACGGCTACCGCGTAATAACAAACTGCGGACCCGATGCATGTCAGTCGGTGCCGCATCTGCACTTTCATGTGCTCGGCGGAGCTCAGCTCGCCGATAAGATGGCGTAAATTCCGCTCAATACCTTGCAATATCTGCCTGCGCCGCCCGCTGAGACGCTGCGCGGGATAAAAATTCTGCCGAAAGGAGACGACCGATATGACCGTACGCGGACGAACAGTATGCATCGCAGTATGCGCCGCACTTATCACGACTCCCGTCTTCGCCGTTTCGGGCAAGACTTCCCGTATCGACGGCTATGTGCCTTCATCGGTCGGTACTCTGCCATGCGGGTCGACTCTCGCGTACTACGATCTTTCGGACACCGCATGCGACACATCGGGCGGGGCGCGCACATCGCCCCGCTGCGGCGGACAGGATTTTTCGGTCGTCGAATTCGACCCCGCCGAGCGTGAGCTGTATCTCGATTACATTCCCGCGGGTGACGCACTCGGAGAGCTCGCGACCGTCAGCGACACCGTGCGCGGCTTTGCAGAGTCGGCACCCGACGGGAAGCAGCCCGCTGCCGCGATAAACGCAGGCGGCGTAACAGAAAGCTATCTACTCTCGCGCGACAGAGACATTGCCACGGACGGCGAGCTGCTGCGACAAAACGTCAAAAAGAGCATAGCGCTTCCCTGCGGCTACACTGTCAGCGGCGGAGAGATACTTTGCGGCGCGCAGACCGAAGCTGAACAGCCGTATACCCCGCGCTATTCCTTCGGCGTGACGCGCGACCGCGTACCGTTTCTTGCGCTGCCCAAACTCAGCATAACCGTTTCAGGCTCAGAGCACGGTGCGACATTCACGACCGACGCATTGAACCGCCTGCCGTCCGAGAACACCGTCGTTGTTTATACCGACCGCGGTCCCATCCGCAATCAGTCGCTCGACGATGCATATGAGCTTGTTATCGACTGCGGCGATTATACCGTTTGTCACGGCGCGAAGCTTGTCGGTACGGTTACCGATATATGCTCTCGGGGCGACGCCGACCCGCTCATAAGGGCGGGCAGGATAATTCTCACCGCACGCGGCGATGCGTTCGATAAGCTCAGCGGCTATTCGATCGGAGAGACGGTCACGGTTTCGATAGAGGTGACCGACGCTCTCGGTCGCTGTGATGAACAGCTCCGTAATGCTGAGACTGCAAGCGGCGGTGCGCTTCCGCTTGTCATAGACGGCGTAACATGCGCATATGAAAATCGCATGCTCACCGATAGGCTTTCCGCATCGGTCGTAGGTTATACCGAGAATGGGAAGGTTAAGCTCGTATCGCTCGACAGCAGAAAGGATAACAACTCCGAGCGGTGCTTTTCGATAGCACAGATGTCGGATATTGCGATCGAACTCGGGCTTGTCAACGCGCTGCTGCTCGACAGCGGCTCATCGACCTCTATGGTAGTGTCAGATGCGGACGGATTTTCGACCGTCAATCTTCCGAATGACGGCGGCGAGGCCGCTGTTGCGGGTACTCTTGTGCTCTCGCGAGGCAGATCGGGCATGGCTCAAGGAAATTTTGACATACCGCAGCTCGTCCGTTATGATGAGAATATTTCGGTGCTGCGTTTCAGCGATACCGAGCTGCTTAAATACGTCCGCACGGGAGACGGTGGTATTATCGGGACAGACGGCGATTCGCTTTACGACGCCGCATCGGGCACACTCGTACAGCGCACCGAAAACGCAGTCTCGCTCCGCTGCATGTATGCGAAAAACGGAATCGACCTGTCCGAATATCGCTTCATCACCGTAACCTACAGCACGGCATCGCGCGATGTCGACGATGAGAGCTCTCATCTGACAGCCCGCGTTTTGCCTGCGGGAAGCGCGGAATATCTACCCGAATCGGGCATAGAGCTTGCGCTTATCGCAGACGGCAGCTTCCACAGCGCGGCGGTCGATCTGTCGGCGTATCCCGCAGCAGGAGGAATGCTCGATGAGCTGCGGCTTGTGCTCACGGGCGACGGCTTTGATGTGCGCATAGCGTCGGTCGCGTTTTGGAAAACACTCTCCGGCGCGGAGCTCGGCGGCGCGCGTCTTGCTTCCGAGGCAAACGGCGGTCCGTACATCCCGCTCGGCGATGTCAACGGAGACGGCACATCGGATGTTAAGGATATAGTGAGACTCATGAAGCGCATTTCGGGCAGCAACGTTATTGCAACGCATACCGATATAAACGGCGACGGTGTACTTGATGTCCGCGACCTTATCAGACTTATGAAGATAGTTTCGGGGCAGGTACAGCCCTGACATAAATCAACTATTCGGGACGTTGCTCCGCATGCAGTGCGTGCGGCGGCATCGTTCTTTTTTGATGTTATTTTTTCATAACATCGTTTTTCCGTCGTTTGTTCTTCATCGTATGTTTTTCCGTAAGTCCTTTGCCGTGATGCCGCAGCACATAAATCAATCACATTCCCGCACCGTCCGACGCAAACCGCCCGTAGACCTCACTTGTCGGAACGACGTAAACAAAAGCATCCTCGTCCGCGTCGCGTATTACGCCGCGCAGTATCAGCAGGTCGTACCGCGTGACTACGCTCACTGCTATAGTCTGCGACTCCCCCGTATATCCGCCGCGCGCACAGCCGAGATAGTAAAAGCTGTGAATACCGCGCTCGCGCAGCGCGCCCGTCACCCTGTCGCCCTTCGAGGTTATCACTGTAACGGTGACGCGGTACTGCTGAACATAAAAGCTGTTCATCGTCCTGCTCTCCGCGTAGATTGCAATCAGACTGTACAGCGCGGGCTCTATGCCGAAGCACAGCCCCGCTGCGGCGATTATCAACCCGTTGAGCACAAGACCTATGCCGCCGACCGTTCTGCCGGTCTTTTTTCTTATATAAAAAATAACAAAGTCGGTACCTCCCGTCGAAAGCCCCGCGCGAAAGCACAGCCCCATTCCGCAGCCGCTTATAACACCGCCGAAAGCGGCGCACAAAAGCGGCTGTGACGTGATATTCAGCGGCGGTATCACGCGCAGCAGCAGCGCCGATGAAGCAAGAGCGAGAAACGACAGCAGCGTAAATCTCCTGCCGAGGGTGAAAAAGGCAAAAACGGCGAGCGGAATATTTATCGCGAGTATGAGAATATATATCGGTATTTCGCCCGTCGGCAGCCGACGCGACAGCGCCGACAGCAGCTGTGCAAGACCCGTAACTCCGCCGGTATACAGTCCCGCGGGCGAGAGCAGACTGCCGACCGAAACAGCCGATCCGAGACCGTACAGCAGCGCCGCAAGCACCGCGTTTGCCGCTTCTCTGCGCCTTGATTTCATATTCCGCCGCCCCTTCCAAAATAATTTTTCATATTTATTTTATACCGCTCCGCTCATAATATACTATGCAATTATATCGTAAAAACGAAAAGAATAATTTCGCGGCGGCGCTTAATGCAATTTTATTTTCTGCCACCACGTAGCTGCCGCAAAATTCTTTGCAAAGGAAAACGGACCGTGCGGCAGCGCCGTCAGGTCCGATGAAGCGTAATGAAAAAAAGTATAATAAGACTCGGCGTTCTGCTGCTCGCTGCGCTCGGAATCACCGCGCACGCGATAACGGGAGTAACGCACACGCCGTCGACACCGTACGGGTGGTATTTTGTCCCGAACAATACGGGCACTACCCCGCTGCTTGACCCGGGAATGAAATTTGCCGAGGAGCACGGGGGATATTATTGCGATCACCGCTGTGAGGGCAGCGAGAAGGTTATCTATCTTACCTTCGATGCGGGCTATGAAAACGGCAACGTTGAAAAGATAGTCGACGCGCTTGACGCACACGGGGCGCACGGCAGCTTCTTCATACTCGAGAATCTGATAAAGCGGAATCCCGAGCTTGTTCAGCGGATGCATGACGGCGGTCATGCCGTGTGCAATCACACCTGCCGCCATCACGATATGACAAAGAGCAGCCGCGAGGAGTTCGAGAGCGAGCTGCGCGGGCTCGAGGAGCAGTATACAGCTCTGACGGGCGACGAGCTAACGATGTGCTACCGTCCGCCGGAGGGACGCTTTACCGAGCAGAATCTCGACTGGGCGACCGAGCTCGGCTACAAGACCGTATTCTGGAGCTACGCATACGCCGATTGGGATAACGATAATCAGCCCGACCCCGAAAAATCGGTCGAGAAAATAATCGCTCACACCCATCCGGGTATGATAATCCTCCTTCATCCCACGTCCGCGACCAATGCCGCGATAATGGATACGCTGCTGACGCGGTGGGAGGAGATGGGGTACAGCTTCCGCACGGTAGGTGAGCTTTAATGGCGCACGGACGAGTCAAAAGCATACTTGCCGCAGCGGCGGTTCTGACTTTTTCACTCTCGCTCGGTGCAGCAGCGTACGACAGTGCGGAGCGCGACGGGGCGATGGGGGTCGTCGGTGACGCAAATATGCGCATAGCGCTGACATTCGACGACGGTCCGCACCCGACCTATACCCCCGAAATACTCGATATTCTCGCCGAATATAACGTAAAAGCGACATTTTTTGTTGTCGGTGAAAACGTGCGGGAGAATCCCGAGCTGATACGGCGGGAGCTCGAGGAGGGACACGAGGTCGGAAATCACACCTATACCCATCCCTGCGCACTCGCAAAGCTCAGCTGCGACAAACTGATGGACGAGATAAACGACTGTGAGGACGCGATATTTGAGACGGTCGACTTTCGTCCGCATCTTTTTCGCCCGCCCGGTGGGGCAAACACCTGCGCTGTAAAACGCGCATGCTCCGAGCTCGGCTACACCGAGGTGCTGTGGACTGTCGATACGATGGACTGGAACGCAAAAACTTCACTCGACAGCGCGCTGAAAACGGTGCGGGAGAACGTCAAAGACGGTTCTATTATCCTTTTTCACGACTATGTCGGGCGAAAGAAGCCGATAACCGCGCGGGCACTGAGGATACTTTTGCCTGAGCTCTGCAGCAAGGGCTGCGAATTCGTTTATGCCGAGGAGCTTATAGGCTGATTTCTGCCGCTTGTCAGCAGCGTGACATGCGCTTATGTCGGAACGGCTGCCGCACAGCGGCGGTGTCAATATGACTGCGGGCGGCATAAAATGAAACTGTAATAGTCATTATTACAAGAAAAAGAATATTTACCGAGCATCGGCGGGACCTCCCGCCGCGTGCGCGGTCCTTCGCCCGATTGGGCTTAATTCACACAAAACGAAAGGGAGCTTTCGCCAGTCGAAAGCTACGGTCATCAGTATGGAAGCAAACAGACCGGGCTGCGGCTGCGGTGCAATCTGCACGCAGGACGCAGAGGTTAGCGTTTATCCGTCGCTCGCAATGATGTACCCGCCGATACAGCAGTTCAGACTGCTGTACGACTCATCCGCGGCACTGTCACGCGGCACAATATTCCGCGAGCTCGACAAGCCGTTTACGGCGCGCGCCGTTCAGCGCTCGGGTATGCCTATGCGCAGCGGCATTGTGAGGTGACGGTATGAACGAAAAGGAAAAGGCACTGCGTGCCGTTCAGGAATATGACTTTCAGTGCATCGAAGCGGGACTTTATCTCGATTCACACCCCTCCGACCGCGAGGCAATGAACTATTTCAACGCATCGCGCGAGGCGCTTGCGGGCGCGGTCGGAAACTACGAAAAGTGCTACGGTGCGCTCAGCTATTCGGGCAACATCAACACCGCAGACTGCGGCTGGAACTGGGTCAGCACGCCATGGCCATGGGAGGAATAAGCTATGTGGAAATATGAAAAACGACTCGAATACCCCGTCCACATCAAGCATCCCAACCCCGCGGCGGCAAAGATAATCATCAGTCAGCTCGGCGGTCCCGACGGCGAGACGGGCGCTGCGGAGCGATATCTGAATCAGCGCTACTCAATGCCCGACCGCAAGGTAATCGGCATACTGACAGATGTAGGCACGGAGGAGCTCGCGCACCAAGAGATAGTCGCAACTATCGTTACTCAGCTTACGAAAAATCTCTCGTATGACGAGATAAAGCGCAGCGGATTTGACACCTATTTTGTCGACCATACGACGGGTGTCTATCCGCAGGCGGCATCGGGCACACCCTTCTCCATTGCCTCGCTCCAGGTAACGGGCGATGTTTTCACCGACCTGCACGAGGATATTGCAGCAGAGCAGAAAGCGAGACTGACCTATGATAACATCCTTCGTCTCATCGACGACCCCGATGTAATCGATCCGATACGTTTCCTGCGCGAGCGGGAGATAGTGCACTATCAGCGCTTCTGTGAGGCTATCGCGATCACGCAGCAGACCTGCGAGGATAAGTGTAACTTCTACGCATATAACCCCGCATTCGACCGTACGCGGATGAAATAACAGTATCCGCACTGTGCTGTCAAAACGGCAGTTGCTTGCCGTGCTGCACCGCTTCGTCTGACACTGCCTCGATTAAAAGGCTGCAGCACGCGACAGCCGCGCGTAAAACCAAAACCTCGTGCCGAAAACACAGACGACAACGGCGCGTGTAATCATTTGACAGCCGTGCACGACTACAATCGTATGCGCGAAAGTCTTGTGCGACAGCGGCATGTTACCATCACGCATTACCCATTGTCGAAACGAACAGCCGCCGACACCGAATTAAACTACAACCATCCCGCTGCGGTCTGCATAACTGCAGCGGGATGTATTTTTATGTATTTTAAAATTGCGGCGAGCGGCTCTTTTATACTTTTACGGACAGCTTCTTTTCATAAATAAAAGTATTTCTTGTTTCGTGTATTTGACATTTACACTTTTTTGCGGTATAATGCTCGTAATGCGTAAATCAGGATGCCTAAAAACCTCGGAACAATTCTCTTTTGCAAGCGTCGCTCCGGAACGTTTTTATATCCCTAAAAGCAAAGCAAGCTGTAAAAAACGATTTTTAACAATCCTGTACGGAGACAAATATTCACGGTATGCGCGGACGCTCTCCGCGCTCATGCGAGGTTAAAATGAAGCATAACGATAACAAAAAAGGCTTTGGAAGTCGATGGGGCTTTATACTTGCGTCGGTCGGTTCGGCGGTCGGAATGGCGAATGTCTGGGGCTTTCCGAGTAAGCTCGGCAGCAACGGCGGCGGAGCCTTTCTGATAATATATCTGCTCTTTGTCGTCATTTTCAGCTATGTTGCACTGCCCGCAGAGTTTGCCGTCGGACGCAAGATGGGCACGGGTACGCTCGGCGCTTACAGGGGCGCATGGCAAACGCGCTGCAAGGCTGCGGGACACACGGGCGGCTTTGTCGGCTGGCTGCCGCTCGCGGGCTCGATGTGCATTGCCATCGGCTATGCCGTCATAATCAGCTACGTGCTCAAAGCGCTTGTTGACTCGGTGACAGGCTCGCTTATGACCAACGATACCGAGGTGTGGTTCAACTCCTTCTCGGGCGGCTCATTCTCGGTCGTTCCCTATCACATAATCGTTGTCATCGGAACGCTGCTCACCCTCTCGCTCGGCGCTCACAGCATTGAAAAGACCAATAAGGTCATGATGCCGCTCTTCTTCGTTATTTTTCTCGTTCTCGCGGTGCGCGTCGCTCTCCTCCCTGGCTCGGCGGAGGGCTACCGCTTTATGTTCACCCCTAACTGGGACGCGCTGAAAGACCCCATGGTTTGGATATGGGCGATGGGTCAGGCTTTCTTCTCGCTCTCGGTCACGGGCAGCGGAATGATAGTCTACGGCGCTTATCTGTCAAAGGATGAGGACGTTGTCGGCGTTGCGGGCAATACCGCTCTCTTTGATACCATCGCGGCGCTCGTCGCTTCGCTCGTTATAATCCCCGCATGCTTTTCCTACGGACTCGATGTCGGCGCGGGTCCTTCACTGCTGTTCGTAACGCTGCCTAACATCCTGCAGGATATCCCGCTCGGCAGGCTTTTCGCCGTCATACTCTACGCGGCCATGATATTCGCAGGTGTCAGCTCGCTGCAGAACATGTTCGAGGCGGTTGCGGAATCGCTGCTCGACCGTTTCCCGCGGCTCAACCGTTGGGTGGTGCTCGGCATACTCTGCGTTATCTGTCTCGGCGCCGGCATCGGAATGGAAGCTATCTCTAAATGGGGACCGTGGATGGACCTCGTCTCGATATACATCATACCCATCGGCGCGACACTCGGCGCGGTCTCTTGGTTCTATGTAATGAAGAAAGACGATCTGCTCGACGCAGTAAATACTGGCAGCAAGCGCCGTCGCGGAAAGCTGTGGTACTCTATAGGTCGCTATATCTACGTTCCGCTTGCACTGATACTCTGCATCGTCGCGCTTGTAAAGCAAGTGTCGTTCTGAACGCAAAGAAACTTCCCTCCGGTGTTTTTCTCCATATATTGTACCCCGCAAGCGACAAAACAGCAAACACCTTTCGGCAAAACAGTTCCGCTGCGAAAAATAAATCCGTCCCGTAAAACAATATACTTGATTTTGCAGCGCATTCGTGTTATGATAATATTGCAAAGCAGATATGCTCGCGTGTCGTCACAGCTCAGCTGTTGTCGATATTCACGCAGGTAATGCTCTGCATAAAAGCTCAGCGCCGGTCGCTGACGGAAATTCAGGCGGACCTTCCGCCGCGATAAGGAGAAAATATGAGCAATTTTATTCTAAGCTGCTGTTCCACCGCAGACCTGTCCCTTGAATATATGAAAAGCCGCGATGTAAAATACGTCTGCTTCCACTACTTCATCAACGATAAGGAATATATCGACGATCTCGGTCAGACCATGTCGCTCCCCGAGTTCTACCGCATGATGGATGAGGACGACATCATGACAAGAACGAGCCAGATCAACGTCACCGAGTATACCGAATATTTTGACAAGATGCTCGCCGAGGGCAACGACATTCTTCACCTGACCCTCTCGAGCGGTATTTCGGGCACGGTCAACTCCGCACGTCTCGCCGCAGAGGAGCTGCACAAGAAGTACCCCGAACGCAAGCTCATAGTTATCGACACCCTCTGCGCTTCGTCCGGTTACGGTCTGCTTGTAGACAAGGCTGCCGACCTGCGCGACAGCGGTATGAGCATCGACGACGCGGCGGAATGGATTGAAAAGAACAAGCTCCGCGTAAACCACTGGTTCTACTCCACTACGCTTAAATTCTATATCAGAGGCGGAAGAGTTTCTAAACCCGCAGGCTTTATCGGCGGTCTGCTCGGAATCTGCCCGCTGCTCCATGTCGATGATAAGGGTAAACTCATCCCGATGGAGAAAATACGCACAAAGCAGAAGACAATGGAGGCTGCCTTCGGAAAGATGGTGGCTATGTGTCAGGACGGCGACGACTACTCCGAGAAATGCTTCATCAGCCAGTCTAACGCAAAAGAAGACGCTCAGGCACTCGCAGCGCTTATCGAGCAGCACTTTCCCAAGCTGAACGGAAAGGTACATATCTTTGATATCGGTACGGTCATCGGAAGCCACTCGGGTCCCGGTACCATCGCCCTGTTCTTCTGGGGTAAAGACGCGAGATAAACACTGCATCTTTCTCATGAGGAATAGGTGTGCGTAACATACGCCAGACAGCAAGTCCCGACACTATCGCACTGTTCTTCCTGGGTAAGGATGCAAGATAACCGCCGCACCATCGTGCAAGCAGCGCCTAACGGTGGGCTGCACAGCACCGTGCAGCGCATGTCGGCACGCACCACATACGACTACAGCAAAAAGGCGCGACTGCACGACGGCGAACACCGAATAGCTGCGGCACATATATATAAATAACGGCAGGGAGTGACATCATTCACCCCCTGCCGCATTTGTTTAGGCAAAAGCACCGTTATTTCATCGAGCCGCAACCGCTGCAGAATGTGCCCGTATTCGCCATACCGCAGAACTTGCAGGTCCAGGATTCAGCCTTACTTTCGCCCTCTCCGACGGTGCCGCGGGCATAGTCGGCGGACATGGGCTTCTTTTCGGCCTCAGCGCTCTCGTTTTTCTTTTCGCCGCTGCAGCAACAGCAGCACTTTTTATCCTCTTCCATGTTACACTCTCCTTTTTTACTGTCATGCCGTTTCCGTCGCGCCGTCGGCGCACAAAACGCGCAAATACGATGCTATGATATCACACGGCGGCGGGCTTGTCAAGCCGTCATTCCCCTACATCCCCCCGCGCAGCGTGTCGCGATGCGCCTAAAACCTCATAAATGTCGATCCGTGTCGTATAATATTGCGTATTTTATTATACATTATCTGCGGTTTGTGTTACTTATTCTACGTTATAAGTTTGTCAGTCTTCTGATATTGCGTATTAGGTCTTTTCTTTTTTAGCAAAATATATTATAATATGCAGGAGTGGGAAATGTTTGTCTGCACATAATCGCGCGTCATACATATTCCGATAGAACGGCTATGACGGGCAGAGCTGCGCAGCACGCGCACCGCCGCATACCGGACAGCAGACAGCGGGCATCGCCCGTCGCTCCACCTATGATATGTAAACTGTAAAGGTATATGGTGATAAGATGGAAAAGAACTATATAGACGGATCTACCTTCGCCGATATGATTGTCTCCGGCGCAGCTAACCTCTCTTCTAACAAAACGGCGGTAAACGACCTCAACGTGTTCCCTATCCCCGACGGCGATACGGGCGACAATATGTTTATGACCATCGAGTCGGGCGCGCGCATGCTGCGTGACAGCGAGTCCGATTCGCTCTCTGAGGCATCATCGGTCGCGTCGCGCGGTATGCTGCTCGGCGCGCGCGGAAACTCGGGCGTTATCCTCTCACGCATTTTCAGCGGGATCTCTAAGGGACTCGAGGATAAGCCGAGCGCCGATGTTCGCGTTCTGCATCTCGCTATGGAGCGCGGCATACAGGAGTCGTATTCGGCGGTTCCCGTACCCGTTGAGGGCACAATACTCACCGTCTACCGCGACGCGGTCAAATACGCAGGTGACCGCATCGACGAGAACAGCACACTCGACAGCTACTTCCGCGATTTCAATACCGAGCTGCGCCGTTCGCTCGAGCACACACCCGAGCAGCTCGACGTCCTCAGGGAAGCGGGCGTTGTCGATTCGGGCGGAGCGGGTCTTGTCTACATATTTGACGGCATGCTCGCTGCACTCGAGGGCACGGGAAAGCAGCTCGCGGAGAACGCAACCGCCGCAAGCGCACCGCGCATCGACCTCTCACTCTTTACCGAGGATTCCGAGCTCACATTCGGCTACTGCACCGAGTTTCTGCTCCGTCTGCAGCATAAAAAGACAGATATCGACAGCTTTGATATTGATGAATTCATCCGCGGGCTCTCCGAGCTCGGCGATTCGGTCGTTGCCTTCCGCGACGGCTCTATAGTAAAGGTACATGTACACTCGCTCACCCCGGGCAAGGTGCTCGATTACGGTCAGCGCTTCGGCGAATTTCTCACGCTCAAGGTCGAGAACATGACGCTGCAGCACTCCTCAAAGGAGCACGGCGAGCATAAGCACGAGGAAGCAAAGCCCGCCGGGGCCGCGGAGACCGCTACCGCAAAGAGCGCAAATACAGCGACCGCAGAGTCATCGCCCGTGACCGCAGAGGCGACCCCCGCACCCACCGCGCCGCGCAAGCACTATGCGACCGTAGCGGTAGCGGCGGGAAAAGGTCTCATCTCCGCCTTTTATGAGCTCGGCGCAGACAAGGTCATATCGGGCGGGCAGTCGATGAACCCCTCGACCGAGGATTTTATCGCCGCGTTCGACAGCCTTAATGCCGACGTTATTCTTGTTTTCCCTAACAACAGCAACATCATTCTTACCGCAAATCAGGCGGCATCCATATACAGCAAGGCGCAGATAGTCATAATTCCGACAAAGACGGTCGGCGAGGGCTGCGTTGCCATCTCGATGGTCGACCCCGACGAGAGCGATGCAGAGGCACTTAAGACCGCGATCTGTGAGGCGATAACGGCAGTCGGAACGGGCTTTGTCAGCCGCGCGGGCAGAGATGCAAGCTTTAAGGGCGTTGACGTTACGGAGGGCGATTATATCGGCTTCTCGCGCGACACCATCTACTCCTCCGAGCCGACCCGCCGCGATGCTCTGCTCAAGCTCGCAGATTGCCTTGACACATCGTCACACGACCTCGCAATACTCTTCAGCGGTGCCGACACCGACCGCACAGAAGCGGAGGAGCTGACGGCGGAGCTGTCTAAGCGCTTCCCGTCTACCGAGTTCACTCACATACGCGGTGATCAGCCGACACACGACTATATACTCGTTCTCGAGTAAACACGTTAATTCGATAGGCTTAAACACACGCCGTTCTGCTGACGCACGAACGTTTATACCCGTGCGCAATCCGATTTTCCGCCGCACGGACGTTATATCGGTAAACAGGTCGATTTGCCGCCGACCGCAATACCATGTGCGGACATTTTAACGGCTTACCGCACGGCACCGCGGACAGCAGGCAACATGTAAATTATGTCATGGCAATGCGGCAGCCTCGCTGCATGACTGCAGCGGTGCGCCGCTCACGGAGACATAAATAATCACGGCAAGCGTGCCGTATCAAAGGACCGCGGGCTCAGCCCGACGGTTCTTTTCTTTTCTCAGACGATGTGCGACGCGCCGACGGATACCGACATTTTCATGCAGACTTTTTAGTTTATCATTTGTTAACAATTTAGCTATTGCATTTCGTCTCATTTGCATATAAACTGCTCTGTGAGGTATTATGACTCCATTCGAAAATCACACAGAAGAAAGGAGCTTTCCTGAGCGAAAGCAACGGTCATACATATGAACAAGATCATGCATAGGATAATCGCGGCGGCGTCTGCCGCGGTTATTGCAATCCCCACGGCGCTGAGCGTCTGCGGCAGCAATGCCGAGGTTTACGACGTTAACGGCGACGGCGTTGTAGACACACGCGATCTCGTCCGCGTCATGAAAAACATGGCAGCGAGAGAGAGCACGGACGATATCAACGGCGACGGTCGCTGCGACACGCGCGATCTCATTGCGCTGATGAAGATGATAGCATCGGGCACAAATCTCGACGGCATCACCCTCAAATCCGAGCTCGGCTACATCGCAACAAACAAGATTTACGCCGTCGGCGACAAGGATCAGTACGCATTTGTCGGTCTCGAGGGCTATAACGGCACTGCGGCTTCTCACCGCATCGACGGCGAGCTCATGGCTGACATCGAGATGCTTGCTAAGATTTTCGTAATCAACTGCGTGCGCGAGGACGGCTTTGCTACCCTCTCATACGGCGATAAGTCGGTCAGACTCAGCGAGGCGACGGGCACCGTCGTATCCGACGGCAGATCTGTCGCAAAAATCCGCACCGAGGCTGTCGGCGACCGCCTGTTCGTATCCGCCGAAAAGCTCGCCGCAGAGCTCGGCTATGACTACGAGTATGACGCTGAAAACGAGCTGACATACTTCTACTCCACCAAGCGCGTTCTGACTCCGGCAAATAAAGAAAAGCTCGCAGAGCGCATCGAAAGCTACAGGACGGTCGTCATGGACACATCGGATGTCGAATCGAGTCAGGTTGGCGTCGGTCTGTACAAAAAGACCCCCGAAAGCGAGCGAGTCGTCGGTATCGCGTACACGACATGGCACTCAGACATGTCCCGCTGGGGCACACAGACATGGGGCAATCCGCTGTACGGTCCGTATCGTTCCGACGATGAGGAGGTAATCCGCCGCCATGGCGAGGAGCTTGCAGCTGCGGGCGTTGACTTCGTATTTGTCGACTGGTCGAACAACACCACCTACCACAAGGAGGACGAGAATAACCCCGGAATGGCGGTCATCGAAGATGCCACCACAAAGCTCTTTGAAATATGGAAGGACATTCCGAACGCGCCTAAGATCTGTATCTTTGTAGGTCCGGGTCATGCGGGAAGAGGTTCTATCACAAGCGGCGACCATCAGCGCAAGGTCGATCAGGTATACAACACTTATATCAAGAACACCGAGTACAACGACATGTACTACTATTATAACGGCAAGCCGCTGCTCATCTGCTACGGCGCGACCCCGAACCTCTACACGAATAACCCCTCGTCTCTCTGGAACGACAACGACGCAAATCGCTTTGAGATAAGATGGATGAGCGGATACGTTTCTCAGCAGAACCACCTGATGCAGGATAAGGCAAACCTGCTCTCCCGCGGCTTCTGGAGCTGGGAGGAGCGCGGCGCTCAGTCGTACACCGTTGACAGTGCCGGCTATGTAGAGTGCGTGACCATTTCGGCGGCTACCCGTCAGGACGGCAGCGGCGATAATATATCCATCCCCGCAGTCGGCAGAGAGAACGGCGCGACCTTCAAGCGCGCATTCCAGCGTGCGGACGACCTCGGTGCGCGCATAGCCCTAATCGTTTCCTGGAACGAGTGGCTTACGGGCGAGCAGCCTTCCGTCGAGGTATCTAAGGATATCGAGCCCTCAACGGTTCACGGAACCTTCTACCTTGATCTGATGACTCAGCAGATAAAGAAGTTTAAAGGGCTTAACTGAACAAAAACAAACCGATGCTGCTTGGGCGCTGCTCCGCAGCTCGACAAAAAATAATACATGCCACTCGGCATGTCAAGCAGACATAATACAAAAAGCGGTGCTGCATCAGACATACGTGAAGTCTGACGCAGCACCGTCTTTCGTTATGTGCGATATCGTTTTTTGCTGTATGTTTTGCACGGTATTGTTTTGCACGGTATTGTTTTGCACGGTATTCTAAGCCGCGCGTGATATTTGATTTATTCGGTGCATTTGCCGAATGGATTTTTCAGCGGAGAATAAATATCAGCGCTATGCACACCGCGAGAATCGGTATCGCAGCGATAAGCGCTTTCGGCGAGAAGTGCACTCCCGAATCATCCCCCGCCTTTTCGGGGAATGCCCCCACTCTGCGGAATGCAGCGGTCACGGGCTTGTAGAGTATCAGCGCAAGCGCGCAGTTGATACCGCCCTTGATGAAGTTGAACGGAATTATAGCGGGCAGCAGCATCCCCGCAACCGCCTCGCGCGTAACATTCATATAGAGCGGCGTGAAGAGCCAGTTCCAGAATGTCATGGCAACTATCATAGCAGACCAACCAGCGCCGAGAGCGGCGAGAGCACCCTTGTAGCTGTGCTTTTTCTTGTAAATGAGCGATGCCGTGACGGCGAAAGAACAGCTCGATATCAGATTCATTGCAAAGCCTATCGGTCCCGTCGTGCTTATCGAAATCATCTCGATGAATGCGACGATAAAGGATATCGCAGCTGCCGTGACAGGTCCGAATGCCAGACCGCCGATAACGATTATCGAGTCCTTCGGATCAAAGGTCAGAAACGGCATCGACGGTATCAGCGGCACTCTGCCGACCGCGACCGCCGCAAAAGCGAGTGCGCAGAGCATTCCCGTCAGGCTGAGCCGTATTATGCGGCTGCGTGATGCATTTTTTGCTTCGATTTTGTTCATTTGATTACTCCCTGCCACTGAATTTTTCCGTGCACGGTCATGGCTGCCATGTCGGAGTAATTCCTCAAAAAACAAAAAGCCCCGCATAGCGGGACATAAAAAACGGCGGGCGCGAAAAAACGCCCCATCCTTCTCTCATCCGGACTGTAACTGTCGGTATCGGAATTGCACCAATTCAGCGCATACGCGCTCGCGGACTGTACCGCCGGTCGGGAATTTCACCCTGCCCCGAAGAATTACACTCAGATTGTAGCACAATGCAGCTGCTTTGTCAATAGCCGAAAACAAGAAAATCTCTGCAACGCAAGCGCAGGACGTAAGGATCGTACACCTGCGCACGACACTCGCGAAACGAATAACCGAACAGGAGCGCACGACACTCACGAAGCAAATAACTGAGCGAGTGTGTGCGACACTTGCCCGGCGAATCCCACTCGGTGAAGCCGAATATCACTACGAAGCAACATCACTCGCCGTCGGGCTGATATAACTGAAAAAGCACTTGCGTATGCAAGTGCTTTTTTCATGGGGTGAGCGATGGGAATCAAACCCACGACCTCCAGGGCCACAACCTGGCGCTCTAATCGACTGAGCTACGCCCACCATGTTTGACAACATGCTTATTATATCACAAATCAGCCGCGTTGTCAATATAAAAATACGAAAAAAACATTTTATATCGAAATATGTTTGCCGCACCGCTGCAAGCTGTTCTACATTCGGTCGGATGATATCTTCTTCGCCGCCGTTCTGCTCTGGACCTTCATCGCCTCCTATGTGGTGCATATCATTCAAAAGCGCATCTTTAAAAGGAACGCCGCAAGAAATTAACCGCGCGGACATTTTTTCACGCAAAAAGTATTGACTTTTTCGAGATTTGGTGTATAATAATATTGTTGTGTTTGACACAGCAATATTTGCGGGTATGGCGGAATTGGCAGACGCGCTAGATTCAGGTTCTAGTGGGGGCAACTTCGTGAAGGTTCAAGTCCTTTTACCCGCACCATATCGAGTATTTATAAGGGATTTCACTTATGAATACTCGATTTTTTATCTTGATACGGCTTTATGTACTGAGCAGGCGGGATGCCTGCTCTTTTGTTATGCCGGAAGTGGCTCGGTGAGATACTCCACGGCAACGCCTTTTCGGGTGTCTGCTTTGATGCGAGGTCTTTGAGATACCTCGGGTATTTCCACATACCCGACAAAGCGATAATAGATAACTATTCTCTGCGTTCGGTTTTTACCTTTGCCTTCCGTTTCGAAAACATCAATATGGTCGATGAGTTCGCGGAGCAGCGGTGCGGTCAGCCTGTCCATTCTCATAAACCTGCGGATTGCTGAGGTAAAGGTATCACGGTCTCTTTCGCATTGTCCGCACTCGGATAGCTTTTGACGGAGAGTTTTTATCTTAGCTTTCAGTTCCAACCGTTCTACCTCATACTTGTGGGACAACTGCATAAACCATTCGTCACTCACCTTGCCGACAGCATTATCTTCGTAAAGCTTTTCGTATAGACGGGATACGGTATCGTTCCTGGCGATTGCTTTTTGAAGTTCTGCTTCGTCGTGCTTCTTTTCCTTCAAAAGCTCTTTATCGGTCTTTTGAGCAAGCAGCTCGG
>OIYS01000014.1_pt1 | contig 131151 bp, 98 predicted proteins | sample 1588271 | NCBI WGS metagenome assembly OIYS01 (sample SAMN03283286) | human gut metagenome | biome: human-associated habitat; material: feces | host: Homo sapiens | place: Peru | collected 2012 | reverse complement strand
CGGCTCGTCTGTTAAGGATGTATACCATTTCATGTACGATGAAATGGGTAATATCCGGCTCGCCCTCTGCTATATAGGCGGCTCGACAACGCCCGTACGTTATTACTACAGAACTAACGCGCAGGGCGATGTCAAGCCGATAGTAGAGTTTATGTTGCCTCGACTAAATCGGGCGATGTATTACAGATATATGATTCTGTCGAATCAAGTGAAAATGTATCTGAACGGGCAAAGGATAACTTTGTTCGTGCGGTTGATGCTCGAGGGGCGGATAATCCAAATGTACAAATTAGAGAATCGGTAGATATTTGTGAGCAAAAAAGGCAAATTGCAATTATTCGCGCGCTTCTCGACTATAATCGATTTGTATCCGGTTTCTCCCGAGTGGACTCGTAGTGAATATTCAATGCTGATAGCGTGGGATATGCATAATAAAATTTATAATATCATGCATAACGAACGTTGTCAACGCGTGGATTTTAATAATGGCGATGAGCTTTCGAGGGTAGCGGATTATTATAAGCGTGCTGTAAATTGGGTGATACCATATGTTTTCGGTTAAGACCTTTAAATCAATTTCTTGGTATGTCCTTGGCGTGAAAATACTTTCATTTCTGTTGATAGACGTGACTCTGCTTTCGGGCTTTTCCATATCGAATTCTTTTCTTATCTACGCCTATCTGACAGCACTCGGATACGCTGCTATGGATGGGGGAGTAAGCAGGTGGGTATGCATGCTTGCGCTTGTTGTCGGTCTTGCATGGATAGTGCTCGCGGTATATCTTATCTTCTGTCGCCGCGTGGTGCGTGCCGCATGGCTTGAAGCGGTGCTGTATCTGTCTGAAACGGCACTGGGAGTAAGATATCTTATCAATCTCGCGGTGAGCGGGCAGCCGCTTTACCCCATCCCGCTAATTATCATATCCGCATGTATGACGGCATATTGCGTCGCCGCCGCAGTGCATGACCGCAGAGCAAAAAACGGCGGTGCGAAAGAATGCGTCGGTGCCGACGGCATGGCGGATGAGACCGACGTAAGCGCCGCTTCCGCCGCTCACTCGACGGAATCAAAGCATGACGTACCGACCGAGGTAGATGCGGGAGCATTACACCGCGGAAACGGCGCACCGCTCGGGCGGCGCAGACTCAGAAAAGTGCTGATATCGCTCGCAGACGGGCTGTTAAATGCCGCCGCTGCGTTTCTGATAGTTTTTCTGTTCTGGGATAGATATTTTTCTGCGTCAGAGTTCGGCATATCCGAAATGCTGCTGCTCATACTCCCGGCTGTCGTCGTTTCCTTGGCTGTGGGCTTGCTTATAATTCCGAGGCTTTCGGGCGGCATCGACCTGCCGTCTGAGTTTGTCAGCTGCGCCGCGGCGCTTGCACTGTTTCTGCTTTGCGTCAGATTCTTCCCGCCGATTTCGGGGATAGCGTCGTCGTATCGCATGCTTTCGGATTATTCTATCGTGTGCGGCTGTGATGTCTCGCTTATGTTTTTGTATGCCGCATATATGCTCAGAATAATCGTCGGTGCATGGTATTCTTTGCGTCTCCGCAATACACCTTTTCCCGCACGTGTGCGGTGACACGGCAGAGTAAAGCATTATAATCGGGAGGTAACTATGGAAGATAAAACGGTAAATATCGAAATCGCGACTGCCCCGGATAAAAAACTGCTCCTGCGCGCCGCTGCATGGGGCTTTGCGGCGGCGATAGTCAGATGGGCGATACTCGCCGTCGGACTGTTCAGGCATTCGATTGCGATGACAAATTTGTGTCGGATACTGAGCGTTATATCGGGCGTAGGCTTCGGCGTCGCGTTTGTTGTGTTTATCGTACGGCGCGGGCGAAATATAAGCGCATGGATGCTTGCACTGCTCGACGTGTCGGGCTATGTTGTAGGCGAGCTTGCGGTAAGGCTGCTGTTTCCGCTGCTGCGGCTCATTCCGCGCGATGCACCGTACGACACGTTTGAAGTGTTTCTGAAAACCGTGCTGTTTCTGCTTCCGATGCTGCAAATCAAGTTTATCGGGCTGCTTTGCGTTTCGATTTCGCGACATTGCGAGATGAAGCAGCAGGGCGGAGAGAGGGTGCGTGGCAACGGCAAACAACTTGCCGTTATCGCTGCATGCACGGCGGTCGCGGCGGTTATGTGCTTCTTTATTCATCCTCTTGTTAACTTTGAAAATTCGGATGAGGAATTCCTTGCTCGGTCGAGCTCTCCCGACGAGGCATATACACTGGATATCTACCGTCACAACGGCGGTGCGACAACCGCATTTACGATAAAGGTATACTCGGTCGGCAGGCTCAGCAGAAAGCTGATTTATAACGCATATCGCGAATCGGAAGCCGAGGTATACTGGCTGAGCGATTCGGAGGTCAGCATCAACGGCAGGGTGCTTGATATGGCTGCGGGCGAAACATGCACCCTGCGCAACTGAACAGCCCGCAGCGGATACAGCGGGCATCGTAAAGCTATAAGGCGGAACATCGGAAAGTCGAAAAGATAAAACAGTACTGCCGCAGACGGGTTATCTCGTCTGCGGCAGCGCTTTTTATTTTGTTAACTTGTCTCGGGAAAGCGAGCGGGGAATTACTTACGTACGAAATGCCAGATGCGGGAGTATTCGTCCTCCGTGCATGCGGTCACGGTGATACCGTGGCGCAACTCCTCGCCCGTATAGGTCTTACCGTCCTGAGTGCATACGTAGCTTGCATTCTTATCGGCTACGGCGATGCGGAGACGGCGCGCGGTCTGCTTCGGATCGCCCTTTGCCTGAATATAGCTGAGCAGCATCTCGCTGCCGTCCTTTGCGGCAAAGTAGTATGCATATGCGCCCGACGACGGAGCAAGCAGGCGGTAGAGATCGCCGCGAAGGATAAGCGGCTCATAGACGCGGTATTCCTTAATCTGCTCACGCAGCGACTTTCTGACCTCTTCGGGTATGCGCAAGACGTTGAACTCATAGCCGAGTGCTCCGCCGAGCGCTACGTGGTAGCCGAACTCGAGCTTTCTCGGGTTGAGTGCGGAGTCGGAATGGTTAGCGACATGGCAGCTCATGGTGGCTGCGGGATAGCCGAGCGTAGAGGCATACTGAATATTGATGCGGTCCTCGGGGTTGGTGTTGTCGCTCGTCCATATCTGGTGCGAGAAGCTCATCATTCCGAGGTCATAGCGTCCGCCGCCTCCGCTGCAGTTCTCGAGCATTGCGTTCGGGAAGTGCTCGCGCAGCCATGAATACAGATTATAAACACCGAGCATGTAGCGGTGCGGGACCTCATCCTGTCTCTCGGGCGGGAGTGCGTGAGAGTATGCGTCGGTCATGTTGCGGTTCATATCCCACTTGAAGTAATCCGGCGGCTCGGGATCGAAGGTCTCGGCTAACTGTGCCTTGATGTTTTTGATGACCTCTGGATTTGCAAAGTCGAGGATATACTGATGTCTTGCGTCGGTGCGCATTCTGTCGGGATATGCGAGCACCCAATCGGGATGCGCGCGGTAGAGGTCGCTGTCGTGGTTGACCATCTCGGGCTCAATCCAGATACCGAAACGGATGCCGAGCGACTTTATACTGCGGATAAACGAGGGCAGACCGTTCTTGAAGCGGTCGGGATTTGCGTGCCAGTCGCCCAGACCTGCGCGGTCGCCGACACGTGCGCCGAACCAGCCGTCATCCATTACGACGGTATCCATGCCGCAAGCCTTTGCTCCGCGCGCAAAGTCGGACATCAGATCCTCGTTGATATCGAAGAAGAACGCCTCCCAGGAGTTGAGTATTACCGAGCGGGTGGGTGTAACATCGTGCGGGAGGATATGTTCGCGCGCGAGGTCATGCATGTTGCGGGATACGCCGCCGATTCCGTGGGGGGAGTAGGTCATTACCGCCTCGGGCGTGCAGAAGGATTCGCCCTTTTCGAGCAGCCATGAAAAGTCCTCGTCGCCGAGAGAGGTAATAATACGCGTCTGCGTGGTCTCGTCGCCCATAACAGTCGAGCGATGGCTGCCGCTGTAAACGAGGTTAAAGCCGTATGCGTCGCCCTTCTGCTCGGTAGTGCTGTGATCAAGCACCATAAAGAAGGGGTTGCGCGAATGGCTCGAAGCGCCTCTGCGGCTCGTGATGGAGTGCTCGCCCTCGCCTACGGGGAGACGGTACGGGTCGCGCTCGCGCCAGTAGCCGCCGCCGAGACCGAGATAATCGTACTTACCTTCGGGCAGATCAAGCTGCAGACTGCCGATGCGCTCGATGCGGATATCGTACTTCTTGCCGTTGATAAGCTCCGCGTGACGTGTGATTACGTCGCAGGAAGGGAATACGGTATAATAGAGCTTGAGTGTTGCCCCGCAAAGCTTGTCGCAGAGCGTCAGCTCGAGCGTTTCTGTCTCGTCATCCTCGCGGCACTGCGGCATTCCGGGTATCTTGTGTACGCCCTTGAACTTGCGGGCGCTCTTATAGAAGAACTCGGTAGTGCTTGTGCCGAGCTCTGGAATTCTTACCTTTAGTGCGGTGTTGCGGTAGTCGCCCTGACCGTGGAATGAGTACTCGGTAAAGGCAGAGCCGGGGAGAAAATGATTCTCGAACTGCTCATAGCCCGGGCAGAAGTTTATATAGCGCTCCTTATACGAGAGCTCGGAGAGTCCCGACTTATTCTTTCCGTAGTACAGATGCGCGGGAAAGCGGTCGCAGACTATTTGCATGACGTATGCGGTGTGGGCGGTGCGAAGGGTGAAAACGTTTCGTTTTCTGTCAAGATAGATCGACATAATTTTCCTCACAAATTAAAACAGTGATATAGGAAACGTAAGCAGCGGTATTGTCAGTACCGACAGCAGCGTTGACACGGTTATCAGATTTGCCGCGAGCTCGGAGTCTCCGTCGTACATCTCGGCAAAATTCTGCAGTATCGCGGCGCACGGCATGCCCGCAAGTATGACCGCGGTCGACTTTACTATCGTCGAAAGCGGCAGGAAATACAGCAGAACAAAGCAGAACATCGGAAATCCGAGCAGCTTTATCAGTGCGAACAGATATATACGGGGCTGTGTGAGCAGCTTACCGAGCTTCATCGACGCTACGCGGACGCCGAGTATCATCATGCATATCGGTGTCGCCATGGCAGCTATCGAATTTATCGCGCCGACGAGCGGCTGCGGCATGACGTCGGCAAGCCCGAAAATGTAGATGGGCAGGGCAATGACGACGCCGAGCATGTTAGGATTGATGAACGCCTGACGCAGTGAGAGGAATTCGCGCTTTCCCGTTATTCCGAATATACCGACGGTAAAGCCGAGAATGTTCAGCGTCAGCATGTTGACCGAGCTGAAGCATGCGGCTTCGGGGTAGCCCGAAAATACAGTGAGCATTATCGGCATGCCGAAAAAGCCGACGTTGCCGAGCGCAGACGCGAGACCGAGCAGACGCTCGCGGGTCGTCAGCCCGTGATGCGCACGCCCGAGCACGAAAAACATGAACAGGATAAACAGCGCCTGGAGCAGAAGGCTGATGATGAAGTACAGCCCCATCTCGCCGAGCAGGCGCGGCGAATATTCGAGCCGCATAAATGCGGATATTTCGAGAAACGGCGTGCATATGTATATCAGCACGGCGGAGAGCGACGGAATGTGCTCCTCCTTTATCTTTCCCATGCGTTTTACAATAAAGCCGGGTGCTGCGTAAAAGACGGTTATAAGTACGTTTTGCAGAGCGGTGAAAAACATATCAGTCTCTCTCCGGAATGCTCGTATAGCTGCATTCTATTCCCGCGCCGCGCAGCAGCGAGAGCAGGTCGGAATCCGAAAGGTAGACCGTTGCGGTGTTCTCACACGGGTGCGCACCGACGAGCGAGCCGCGCAGGTCGGCATCGAGAAAGAAGCGGACCTCCCCCGCATTGCCCGACAGCAGCCCGAGCGGCGAGACCGACCCTGGGCGGAGTGCAAGATACTGCCACAGATCCTCCTCCGAGGCGAATGAGAGCTTTCTCAGACCGTTTTCTGCGGCGAAAGCCTTGAGGTCTACCCGCTTATGCTCGCAGACGGTTATCAGGTAAAAATGCTGCTTTTTGTCGTCGCGGACAAACAGATTTTTAGTTCCCGCTTCGGGGTGCGGAAATTCTATCCCCTCGCCGTCGTCGACGGTAAATACCGTGCGATGGTCGAAGCGCTCGTATTTTATCCCGCTCGTATCGAGCAGGGCAATGGTTTCTTCTTTGTTCATGTAGGTTCTCCGATGGTATATCTGCGGTCACACGGACCTTGAATTGTTAAAGTCGGCAGCGGTCGCGTCAAATCGTGACGAGAGACGGCGCGTATGCTCGGTCATTCCGTACAACAGCCTTGAAAGTTTGCCGCGCCATAAATTATGCGGTGCAGTTCAGCCGCGTCGGGACTTACGAATTTTTCTCCGCCGCCTTTACCGCACGCACGATGCGGCTCGTTCCGAGGCGGTCTGCGCCGAGACGGATGAAGTCCGCAGCGTCGGAAAGGTCCTTTATCCCGCCCGCAGCCTTGACGCGCACCTCGGGTGCGACATATCTGCGCAGCAGTGCAACATCCTCGCGCGTCGCACCGCTCGCAGAAAAGCCTGTTGAGGTCTTTATAAAGTCCGCGTGCGCCTCGCTGACAAGCTCGCACATCAGCTTTTTCTCGTCCTCGGTGAGCAGGCAGGTCTCGATTATTACTTTTAATATGCGCTCGCCGCAGACATCTTTAAGCGCTGCTATCTCGTCGCGGACATATCCGCGTCTGCCCTCGCGGAGCGCGCCGATGTTTATTACCATATCGAGCTCGTCCGCGCCGCTTGCAAGTGCCTCACGCGCTTCCGTCAGTTTAGCCGCCGTCTCGCAGTAGCCGAGCGGAAAGCCAATCACGGTGCAGATGGGGAGTCTGTCTCCGACATATTCCTTTGCCCGCGCGACAAAGCAGGGCGGTATGCATGCCGATGCGACACCGTATTTCATTCCGTCGTCGAGCGTTTCCTTTATCTTATCCCATGTCGCGTCCTGCGCGAGCAGGGTATGGTCGCAGCGGGAGAGTATCTCGGCGACCGTTATCTCTCTGTTTTCGTTCATTTTATATCTGCTTTCGTACCGTTTTGTATTCGTCGTATGCGCGATAGTAGCGGCATCGACCGCTGCGCGAGCTCAGCATCTCGCCGTATTCGTCCTCGTCGAGGCTGAGTCTGCAGGCGTACGAATCGTCCGCCTCGTCATAGTCATAAAATTCGCAGTCCTCGCAGCTGCATTCGGTCATGTTTTCCGTATCGGGTCACGCTCCTCTGCGACATATACGTTTAGTATAACACACGGGAACGGTGTTTTCAATAGAAAATTTCATTGATTTTCAAATATTATTGACAACCCCGCGCCGCTGCTATATAATCATCTCGGAACGCAAATAACGCGATGCGGAAACGCCGATAACGCTCGCACTCCGCGCCGCGCGAAAGGATATATGTATATGGAAAGCTATATTACGCCCGGAAAATTCGGCAGTGCGCCGACCGCCGACAATTTTCGCACACTGTTTGATATACTGAACGAGCAGATAATCTATCGCGGACGCGCGGTGGATGTCGTTTTTCTCGGCGACTCGATATTTCAGCACTGGGACCTCGACCTGTGGTTTGCCCCCGATAAATATAAGGTCAATCGCGGTATCGGCGGTGATATGAGCCGATACATGCTGCTGCGCAGCGATGCCGATGTTTTTCAGCTGCACCCGCGCCGCGCGATAGTGATGGCGGGCACAAACGACCTGCTGACTACCGCACCCGATCTGTGGTGGCGGCAGCCCGGCGCAGACGAGGAAAAGGTGATTTCCGAGCTGCTTAGCAATCTCGCGTCACTGCTCGAGCGAGCGGCGCAGCACCCCGAAACGGAAATTTCGCTCTGCTCGGTGCTCCCCGCAGACCTGTGCCCGCCGTTTGACAGGTATCATTTTGCCGAGCTTATCCTGCGGGTAAATGACGGCATCCGCGCACTCTGCGAGCGCACGGGAACGCGGTATATCGACTTTCACTCCGCGCTTGCCTCGGATGACGGGCTGCTTATCAGGGGCGGCATAACGCACGACGGTGTGCACCCGTGCGGAGAGGGCTACGCCGTTATGGGGCGCGTGCTGATCGAAGCGATACCCGAGCTCGGCTGACGCCGGCGCGGCAGGTATTGCGCGGTTGATGCATCAGCGCAGATGCTTTTTGCCGTGCGGCGATGTACAAATAACAATTAAAATGCACTGCGATGCGGCGGAATTGCTCCGTCTGTCGCAGTGCTTTTTGATTGTATTCTGCTTGGGTTGGCCCATGTACGGTTTCGGTGTGTCGGGGCGCAAGCTTTGCGCGCTGCTCTCAGGATAGGACGTATTTTTTGCCCTCCGTGCTGCCGTCGGGTGCGGTTATGAGCGTTTTCATCAGCTTAACATGACCGTCTCTGTCGATGTCGCCGATATCGCCGAGATGGGTGACAAATATATATTTTGTCCCGAGCTCGGGGAGCACCGAGAGTATACCGGCCATTGCGTCGGCGCCCTCGGCGTACGACGTCGTCTGAAAGGTCTCATTCAGCAGCAGCAGCGAGCCGTCGGTCAGAACATCCATTATCGCGGATACTGCTCTGACCTCGCCCTCAAAGCGCCCTGCGGTATCGCCGGCAGTGAAATCCTCCTCAGCCGAGGAAAAATGCGTGTAAACGCCGCGGCGTATCGCGACGCGCGCACTGTCTGCGCATACGGGCAGCCCCGCTTGCGCGATCAGCTGAGCCGTGCCGACCGAGCGCAGAAAGACGGTCTTTCCCGTGCCGTTTCCGCCGCGGACTATCATCCCGTAGATGTCGCCGCTGAGCTCGAGATCGTTCGGTATTATACCGTCCCCCGACTTGCCCTCGCAGAGCAGATACATGTCGCGCAGCGCGGTGCAGCGGCAGTCTGATTCGGTTATCTCGGGGTAGACGAGCGGCAGCGAGCCCGCACGAACGGAGTCCATGAGCGCAAGCGCGCCCTCATAAAAGCGCAGCTCCGCACCGAGTCCGTGCAGCATCGAATAGATGCTGTCGGTAACGGCGGTCAGTGCGCGGTCGATGTCCTCCGTAGCGGCTGCGAGCAGGGTAGAGATGTCGTCGCGTGCGCTCTCGGGCAGCGGCAGTGTGCCGTCCTTTGTACCGCGTCCGTCGACGAATTCCTTTACGGCGCGTCCTTCGCTGTTCTGCTTTATGTTGCCATGCTCCGCTGTACCGCGCCCGTCTGAATCATTTTTGCCGTTCGTGTCCGACCTGACGGCGGGGGGGAAGAGCGAGCCGAGCAGCTTTGACAGTGTTCTGCTCTTTGTGTCGAGATTTTGCTTCCGCGCGCGCAGCGCGTCAAGCTCGCGCAGCCGCTTCAGATATTTCTTCCGCTGCGCCTCGCGCTCGCGTTCATTGTCACATACCTCGCTCGAAACGATACCGCACAGACCGACCTCAAGCTCGGGCGTTACCGCAATATCCGCGCGGTAGCTGCGCTCCGACGGTTCGCCGTAGCGGAAGGAGTCGGATATCTCCACAATCTCACCGAGCGAGCTGTCGTCAACGAGCGAACGGCAGAGCTCGCGCAGTGCCGTCAGTCCCTCACTGTGCAGCGTCGGGCGGTCAAGCAGCTCAGCTATACCGCCGAAGAATGACGCGAGCGAGCGGGGAAATACAGCCGTTATCTTGAGCGAAGCGCATGCGCATTCAAGCCGCGCCTCCGCGCCCGCACTCGAGATGTGCGCGACACCCGAACGCAGCTCGACCCAGTCGCTTTTAATCTTGTCGTAGCGGGTGAGCAGCGTTGAGAGCGAGCGCAGCAGCTCGCGGTCGGAGTCGAGGTCCTGCAATATATGCTGCCGATAGACTATGTCCTCAGCCGAGGTCAGCGGCGTTTTCAGCGCTCTGAGCAGCGCATCCGCGCGACCTTCGCCAGGGCAGAGCTGCGCTACAAGACGGTCCAGCGAGAGATCGTATACCGTCTGCTCCGCGCCCGCCATCGGCTGCGGCTTTTTATTTGGATCCCCATATAAAAGGCTGATCTTCATTTTTTACCGAACCTTTCAGCGAAAAAATCGCGTTCATATCTTGCTTTTGCCGAGCCCCTCGGCGATAAACAGCGGTGGTGCTTCATTTTTTGCCGAATCTCTCTGCGAGAGAATCGCGGTCGAGCCGATACTTTTTCAATATATCGAGCGCGTGAGAGCCGCCGCTGCCGTCGATGCGCCGTATTTTGTACGTACGGCCCTCACCGTCCTCCGCGAGCACGACTCCAAGCACGGGTATCTCCGTGTCTTTCGGCTTCTGATGTGTAACGTATATGCAATAGCAGCCGCGCTCAAACAGGGTGTGTGCAAGACGTGCGGTGTACAGCTTTGCTTTTTCCTCGCCCGTTGTAGAAAAGGTCTCGTTTAGCAGCACGAGCGAGCCCGCATCTGCGTTTTCGGCTATCTCATCGGCGCGCGTTTCTTCGTCCGAGAAGCGACCTCCGCCGCCGAAGCGCTCATCGCGCGGAAAATGTGTATAGACGGCATCGAGCATCGGCAGCTCGGCGCTGCGAGCGGGGACAACGGCGCCTGACAGTGCGAGCAGTACGAGATTTCCGACCGTGCGGAGATATGTCGTCTTTCCGCCGCCGTTTGCGCCTGTCAGATAGAAGATGCGATCGCGGTCGGTGAAGGTGATGTCGTTAGGAATAATGCCGCTCTCCTGCTTTTCGAGCAGGGTAATATCATATGCGGATGACACCGATATTTCGCCCTCCGAAAAGACGGGGAAGCATAGCGGAATGCCCGCCGCGCGTACCCGCTCGGTCAGCTCGCCTATCGATATCAGACAGTCAAGCTCGGGAATGTATTCGAGTATGCTGCGGTCAAGCTCCGCCGAATGACGCTGCGCAAAGTGCGCACAGCCGTCGTAGCATGCGCGGTCGAGCAGCGCAAAGGTCGATATAAAGCCCTCGCCGAGCGGGGAATAATGACGCTCTTCGCCCGCCGAGCCGATGCTTATACCGAGCGACGATGCGAGGGTGCGCAGCCGCGAATAGATATCTGTATCATCGCCGCCTGCGAGCGAGAGATATGCCGTCTGTGCAGTCGCCTCGCAGCGGTAAACTGTGCCGGCACCGTGCCGCAGCCCGGAAAGCTCATCTGAGAGAGCGGCTGTATTATCGTCGTCGAGCAGGGCGGCACAGTGCTCCGAAAAGCGCGAAAGCAGCTCCGCACAGCTTGTGCCGTCAGAACTGCCGCTGTCCTCGGGAGCGTCCGAGCCTTGACAGAGCCGTGCGCCCATTCCGAGAAATTCAAGCTCCGCCTTGAAAATGCAGACGGTCAGAACATTCCGCTCATCCTCGCATTCGGTCGTGTCAAGCCGTTGGAAAAGCCGTTCAATGCGGTCGAGCGATGCTCTCAGCTCGCCGAGACGTGCGCGCAGCCTCCCGTTCTCACAGAACCGAAAGAGCGCCTGACGGAGCGGCAGATCGCACGGTGCTGCGGGGCGGCGGATGATCTCAGCCGCTCTGCCGCGCAGCAGCGTATCGAGCCGCAGATCGGACGTTACCTCATCTGGCAGCGCGGGGCGGGGCTCGGTCGTATTCAGAATGCTTTGGTATATAAGCTTTCGGTGCATAATCGTATCCTGTAGATGTAATTTTGTGGGCTGCTCAGTTGAAATAATCGCTTTTCTTTGCCCTTTTCAGCCTTGCGCGGACGGCATTCGGTACGCGGTCGAATGCGAGCGAGACAAAATAGAATACGGGAAAGGCTATCAACGCGAGTACGGTGAGCACGAGCAGGCTTCCGCTTCCGAGTGCGGACATCGAAAACAGCGATGAGAAGAATATCAGCCCCACCGCAAACAGCAGCAGCATGCCGATAAACAACACGCGCCGTATCGTGTCGAACGGTCGGCATATGCGGAACAGCATCATAAATCCGACGAGCGCGACAAGTATCGCTGCAACGGTCGAGGTCTCGGTTGCGGGTATCTTGAATATGTGCGTAAACAGCATCGTAAGGAATAGTACAACGATGTCGGTTATTGCGGCGGGCGCGGCGTTGAACAGCACGTTGCGCAGGAATTTTCCGCGGACGAGATTTGTGTTCGGCTCAAGTGCGAGCACGAACGACGGTATTCCGATGGTCAGCATATTGACAAGGGTCAGCTGCGCGGGGGTAACGGGGTAGCGCAGCGAGAAAAGTATGGTTATCCAAGCGATAAAAAAGGAGAATATGTTCTTGACAAGGAAGAGCGACGCGCTGCGCTCGATATTGTTGATGACCCGCCGCCCCTCTGCGACAACCGCGGGCATCGCGGCAAAGTCGGAATCGAGCAGAACGAGCTCGGAAACCTGACGTGTGACCTCGCTTCCCGATGCCATTGCAACGCTGCAATCCGCTTCCTTCAGCGCGAGCACGTCGTTTACGCCGTCGCCCGTCATAGCTACGGTGTGTCCGGCCTTTTTAAGCGAGCGGACAATAACCTTTTTCCGCTCGGGAGTTACTCTGCCGAAAACGGTGTAATCCTCACACATTCCCGCAAGCTGCTCGTCGGAGGCTACGGTGCTTACATCGAGATATTTTTCGCTGCCGACGATTCCCGCTTCTCTCGCCGCGGCGGAGGCTGTCACGGGGCTGTCTCCCGAAATTACCTTTATCGCAACGCCCTGATCTGCAAAATAACGGAAGGTCGCGGGAGCGTTCTCACGTATGCGGTTGAGCAGCATGACGGCGAGCAGCGGCTCAGCGCCTGCCGTATCAAAGCCGTTACCCGCCGCACGGGCGAGCAGCAGCACGCGGTTACCCGTCTCCGCGAGCGAGCGGAAGAAGGTCTCATAGCGTCCCATGCGGTCGCCGAGAATGAATTCGGGCGCACCGAGCAGATATGTCTGACCGTCGTCGAACGCCGCGCCGCCGTATTTGTTCTTTGATGAGAAGGGCAGCGTCGCGACCGCCGTCCGCGTAACGGGCGAGCGGAAGCATTCCGCGATGGCGCGCATGGTCGCATTCTCCCCCCCGAGTGCGGCGGCATAATCGGAGAGCAGGGTGCATGCGAATTCCTCGCTCAGCTGCGGCGCACCGGGCACGGGCTTCATTCCCGTGACGGTCATGCTGTCGTCGGTTATCGTTCCCGTTTTGTCGACGCAGATGACGTCGGTTCGGGCAAGTGTCTCGATAGATTTCAGCTCATGCACGAGCGTTCTTTTTTTCGAGAGACGCATGACGCTGACGGCAAGGGCGATTGAAACGAGCAGATACAGCCCGTCGGGTATCATTCCGAGAATCGCAGCCGCCGTGCTGACGATCGAATCGGTCCAGCTCATGCCGAGCGAATTGTGCTGCCGCGCGATGAGCAGCGCCGCCATAGGGATTATCGCCGCGCCGATGACGTAGAGCAGCAGGGTCAGCGAACGCATCATGCCGCTCGATCTGCCGCTGCGCTTTGATTTTTTAGCCGCAAGGGTTATCCCCGATGCAAACGACTCACGCCCGACGCGGGTGAGCTGACACAGACCGCTGCCGCTGACGACGAAGCTGCCCGACAGCAGCTCGTCGCCCGGCTTTTTCAGTATCTCGTCGGATTCGCCCGTTACAAGCGACTCATTTACGGTAATGCATCCGTCGCGCACAACCGCATCTGCGGGTATCTGATCGCCCGCGCCGAGCGTTATAAGGTCGTCGCGCACAAGCTCTGCCGTGTCTATCTTCATGTCGCGCCCGCCGCGGCGTACCGTCGCAGTCGGGGAGGTCAGCAGAGTGAGCTTTTCGAGCGTCTTTTTGCTGCGTATCTCCTGAATTATGCCTATCGCGGTGTTGCTCGCGATAACGCACAGAAACATCAGGTGATTGAAGGATCGGCAGACGATGAGCGCGATGCCGATGATGATAAAGATCATATTGAAGTAGGTGAAGATGTTCGAGAGAACTATCTGCTTCACCGACTTTGCGGGAGATTTTACAGGAGTATTGATATCTCCCGCCGACGCGCGCTGTAACACCTCGTCCTCACAGAGACCGCGTGCGATATCGGTGGGAACGAACGGACGGGGAGCGGGTGCGGTCTCTTTTGTTTTCTTTTTGAATGGGTTCATCGGTCATCAGCCCTCGGGCTGTTCTCCTTTGTATTATGGGATGAAATGTTCTAAACAGCGATGCCGCCGTATTATGTCGCCGTATTACGGGATGTAATGTTTAAACAGCGATGCCGCCGTTTGCCTTACAGCATTGCCGTGCTGTAGCCGCAGCCGATAGCGGAAAGTGCCTTTGTCTCGCGGTCGTTGCTCGAGAGTATGAGCGTCTGGTCTCCGCCGGAACGCGCAAGCTCGCCGAGAAGGGAGACAAGTCGGTCGTCGTCTATGCGGCAGAAGCTTTCATCATATATCATAACGGGGCTTGCATTGCGGCAGAGCTGCTCGGTAAGAGCAAGGCGGAGCGCGATATACGCCGCGTCCTTTGTTCCGCCGCTGAGATATCCGTCGTCCACCGTCCGCGCGCCCGATGCGAGCGAGAAGTGCATGGTAAAATCGCTGTCAATGCCGACGCGGTCGTACCGTCCGTCGGTTAGTGCGCGAGTTATCGAGCTGACTCGTTCGGTAAGCTCGGGAGCAAGCATTCCGTGTATCGCCGTTCCCGCGCCCTCAAGCCTCTGCAGGGCAAGGACGATGCCCTTGTAGCGGCGCTCCGCCTCTCCGAGACGCGCTTCGTTTTCGCACAGTCGCTCCGCTATTTCGGCGAGCGGGAGCGATGCAGCGCGCAGCTCTGCGAGCGAAAGACGCAGTGCATGTCTGCGCTCATCGAGCGATGCCCGTGCGGAAAGCTCGAATTCAAGCTCCTTCTTCACGTCTCTGCCGTAGCGCTCCGCCGCGCGTCTGCGTTCTGACGGCGGCAGCTCGCTGTCGCATATACCCGCTGCGATGTCGGGACGGATAAGCGGTGCGAGCTCGTCCGCGCGCTGCTGCTGCCGTGCACGTAGCTCATCGTCGCCGTCGTCGCCGCTTGCGTCAAGCAGCTCGGTGCAGTGTCTGCGCTCGGATTCGATCTCCCCCAGACGTATATTCAGCTTTGAATATGCGCTCATAGCGTCGGAAAGGCTCGCTTTTCCCCAGCGTGCAAGCTCGGCTGCAAGCTCTTCTTCAAGTGCGTACAGCTCGGTCTCGGCATCCGATGCAACGAATACGCCGCGGCTGTCAAATGTGGGCGTGCTGCCCGCTTTACCGCTCTCGCCGTCATCCGAATCGCAGCCTTTCGAGTTGTAACCGCCGTCCGAATCGTAATTGCCGTCCGAACCGTAGCCGCCTTCCGAATATCCGTCGGCATCGTCATAGCCGTCCGTGCCGCCCGATGCACCGTCATAGCTGCCCGTGCGGTCGAGCTCGTCGAGCATACGGAAAAGATCAAGCATGTCAACGGCACCCGTAGACATGAGCAGCGAATAGTAATCGGAAATAGCCCTTCTCCGTGCGCCTATCGTGACCGCCGCGACTATCATCGCGCAGAGCGACACACCCGCCGCCGCGAGTGTCATCTTAGATAAGCCCTGTTCGGTGGCGAGATATGCCGTGCAGAAAACGCCGAATGCAAACACCGCGAGCAGGATAAGCGACGTGATTAGATATATGCGTTTCTTTGTAAAGCTGCTCTCGATGCGATGCTCAAGCTGCTCCGCGCCGCCCGCTTCTCTGACAGCCGCCCGCAGCTGAAGCAGCTCGGGTGATTGTTCGTCGGGGCGGGGGCTGCGCGCTGCGGCATTGCGTGATGCGGCGCTTCTTGTGCCGCGAGATGCAGCTGCGGGAATATTGACCCGCGTTCTTGTATCGTAGCCGGACTCACCGTTCGTCTCTTCGTCGCTCTGTTCGCCGCCTGTCGCCGCGCCCGTGCTGCGGCGCAGCTCGCTTATTCGGCTGTCGAGCCCGCGCAGCCGTCTGATGTATTCCTCATCGGGATAATAGCCGTCGTATTCGGCTTCTGCTGCGGTCTGCGCCGCCTCATCGTCGAGCGATGCAAGACGCTCGCGCAGACTGTCAGCGCTTGAAGCACCGAGCAGCGCCGCCTGCAGCTCGCAGTATTCGACCCGCCCGCGTGCGCGCTCTACGCGCTCATCCGATGCGCGGCATTTTTCCTCGCAGCTGCCGAGCTCGCCCTCGAGCTTGCTTATCTGCTCCGCGCCCTCCTCGGCGCGGCTTCGCTCGAGCAGCAGCTTGTCGTGCTCCTCGCGCAGCGTCGGTATCAGCCCGCCTCCGCCGTTCTTGTGCTTGAGCGTTGCGCGTGCGGCATCGAGGCGCGCGAGCGCCTTTGAAATATCAATACTCTCATCTGCTGCGAACATTATATTTTCGATAGCACCGCCGAGGTCCTTGCCGTCGACACCGTGACCGCCAAGCTGGCTGACGTACGAGGTCGAACGCATTACGGGCGCGCTGATGCCGAATATCGTCTCGCCCGGGCTGCGCGGTATGTTCAGCTCTGCGTAGGTCTCGCCGTCGAGCAGACGAACGCTGTCGCGGCGGCGATGGATATATTCGCGTTCTATGCGCACAAGACGAGGCAGCTGAACCGATATACGGGACCGCTCCTTGTCGCTCAGCTCTGCAAGCAGCGAGCCCGCGGCTTTGCCTGTCTCGAGCGACGGAAAATGCTGAGCGTCCGCGCGCGTTACAATGCCGTAGAACATGAAAAATATAAAGTCGGCAAGCGACGATTTTCCCGATTCGTTCGGACCGCAGATAACGTTGATGCCGTCCGCGAGAGGGAAGGAGCGTTCGCTCAGCCCCTGGAAGGAATCTATGTGCAATTCTCTGATAATCATTGCCTGTTCAATACTCCTTTAGTCTCAGCCTGATGGTGGAGCTGTTAAAAATATGTTTTAACAGACTGCTTTGATTCGGGTGACCTGAAAGTCCCGACCGAAAAAAGCGATTGAGATGCTTTTGTTTCGGGAATAGGAAGCCCCCCCCGTCGCAAGTCCCGAAAAGAATGATGCCGCCCCAAGGAACGTTGTTCACTTTCTCCGCAGATGTTTTTAACATACCTCCGCATGCGGCGGCACACGTCCAGTTTCACCTCGCAGTATACGCAGCAGCTGCTCGTAGCTTGTCGCCGTATAGTCGGGGCAAACGCCGAGCTTGTTGCGCACAAGGTGCGGATTATACCATACGGTCGTTATGCCTGCGTTCAGCCCGCCGCGAATGTCGCTCGAAAGCGAGTCGCCTATCATTATCGCGCTCTTCCTGTCAAAGTCGGGCACGGCGGCAAATACCGCGTCGAAAAATTCCTTATTAGGCTTAGGCGAGCCTATCTGCTCCGAAATGAACAGCCCGCTGATGAGGTCGCGTATCGGCGACCGCTCGAACCGTCTTGTCTGCGTCGTCGTGATGCCGTTTGTCAGAATGTAGAGCTGCGCTTCGGGAGCGATGGCGCGGCAGAATTCTTCGGCACCCGGCAGCAGTATGCACTGATTTGCAAGCGATTCTCTAAATCTGTCGGCGAATTCCTCGGGCAGCGTATCTATTCCGTGCGCGTTTATAACGCGGCGGAAGCGCTCGATGAGCAAAAACGGCTTTGTCACCTTGCCGAGCTCGAATTCCTCCCACAGACTCTTATTTACGAGATGATACTCGTCGTACAGCGGGTCGGTAAAGGCATATCCGTAGCTCTGCACCGTCTCGCGGAAGGCGTTGTATTCGCTTGTGTCGAAGTCGAAAAGCGTTTCGTCGGCATCGAGAAAAATGAATTTATATTTAAGCGGCATGGTATTACCTTTCAGAGAATATTGTCGCCGCGCAGCGCGGAAAGACCGTAGCGCAGGGCATCGGATGCCGTTCTGCGGAGTTCTGGGTCGTCCGACTCAAGCTCGGGGCGCAGCGATGCGTAAAAAGCGCCGCGCACGGTCGGGTCAAGGTCGAGTCCGTCGCCCTCGGGCAGTGGCTCGGTGTTCATGACAAGCTCGGCATAGAACAGAGAGGGGGAGATATGGTCGAGCACGGCGCTCTCGCTCAGCGCGACGGCGCTTGACAGGAATCCCGTCAGCACGAGCCGCAGTTGCGTTTCCTCGCCGTAGCCGTGTGCGGCTATCTTGCCGTCTATCAGCGCGAGCAGGTCGGTATCGGTACGTACGGCGCTTGCGTCGACGGTCAGTGTCTCAAAGCGGCGGCGGGAGAAGCGTCTGCCCCTCGCGTCGCAGTCAAAGACTCCGCCGTCCTTTCGCATCGTCGCGACGACCGCACCGCCGAAGCCGGGCTCGCTGAAATCGTGACCTTCGAGCGCGCCGGGGTAGCCGTACCATGTTCTGCCGACGCGCTTTATGCCGTCGCTGTTATGGATGTGACCAAGCGCGATATAATCAAAGCCGCTGTGCGAGATATCGTCCGCCGTTATCGGGCAGTGCCGTGAGCTGCCGCCGATGCAGCCGTGACCGCAGAGGATATTTATACGGGAAGGATCAAGCTCGGGCGGCTCGGAGAACGGGCAAGCGTCCATGTACGGACCCGTAAAGGCGTAGCCGTAAACGTCGACCCCGATGTCGTCAAAGGATATCCGCTCGAGCGTAGGGGAGCGGAAGATGTAGATGTTGTCGGGAAACTTCGACTTAGCCCACACGCTGCCCGGGGTATATGGGTCGTGGTTGCCGGGCGATATGACTATCCTGCAATCCGAGCACGCAGCCATCTCACGCAGCACGAGCGCGACGGTGTCGGGCGTTGCGAATTCGCGGTCGAACATGTCGCCCGCTATCAGTATCAGATCGAAATGCTCGAGCCGTGCGTACGTGAACAGCGACGACAGCGCGCCGCGCAGCTCACTGCGCCGTGTCTGCGCCTTTGCTACGCTCGCTATTTTAAAAGGAACGTCGAGATGTATATCTGCGGTATGAAGGACCTTTATCATTTTCGTGCCTCTCATATTTTTTGACTGTTTTGATGTGATTCATTCGTATGCGAAGCCCATACTGCGGGCGGCATAACCTTTATATAACCTTCAGGTATGTGAGTCTGCGGCGGACGTACGGTGCCCAGTCGAGGCTCTTCCTTATGAATTCCTCCGTGTCGGGCAGACCGAGCTCGGTAAGGGTGGTTTTCGCGCCTACCGAGCGCAGATATTCGCGTATCTCGTCGGAGCTCGGCAGCTCGGATATCAGCCGCGCTGTCTTATCGGCGTTTGCGTCGAGCATCGGCTGAGTTATCTCGGCGAGGCTGTCGGGTGTGTTTTCTTCTATTATTCCGTCGGTGAGTGAGCCGAATATCGGTCGCAGCAGCGCACGGTCGAGCGGCTTTGCTCTCAGCTGCGGGCGGGGCATGCTCTTATATCGGTCGAGCACGAACAGAGTAGAAACGCCGACCTGCTCACCGTGATAGGCGTGCTCGGGCGTACCGATGCATCCCATCTCCCACAGATGCGACAGATGGTGCTCTGCACCCGACGCGGGGCGGCTGCTGCCCTTGAGCTGTATTGCGAGACCCGATTTTACAAGGCAGTCCATGACTCCGTGTGGGTAGTCGTGCGATGCGATGCCGCAGTGCATAACGGTCTCGAGCGCTTCCGATTCGAGACGGTATATCTCATCCTCGAGCGTTTCGCTTGTAAGAAGTGATGTAAATACCCAGTCAAAGAGCGAGACGAATTTTCCTACGATGTCGCCCACGCCCGATGCAAGCAGCTCGCGGGGCGCGGCGGAATAAACATCGTCGTCGGCAAAGAGCGCGACGGGCGGCGTAGAAGGGAAGGTTACCTTTCTGCCGTGCCATGTCATCGCTGCAACGCCCGAAGCAAAGCCGTCAACGCTCGCCGCCGTCGGAAAGGAGACGAAGGGTATGCCCTCTGCGTGTGCCGCATAGCGGGTAATGTCGTGCACCGAGCCCGAGCCGCATGCGATAAGTCCGCGCAGCCCGTCGCTCTTTATGCGCGATATGCAGCCGTCTGCCGCCTGTTCGGTCGCATGGCTACCTGCGGGAAATACGATGAGCGCATCCCCAGGGAAAGCGCGGCGCGCTATGGACTCAGTGTTTCCGTCACATACAACGGCATAGGCCGCACCGAAGTGCTCGCGCTCATAGCTGCGGCATTCGGCGGCGCAGCCGCCCTCTATTACTGCTTTTTCGGTCTTCGGTTTGTTCATAGCTGTTTTACCGCTCCCGCGCAGGAGCTTCCTTTCCTGAATAACTGTACCGACCCGTCACGGGCATATTGTACCCGCCCGCGGCATAGAATGCTATGGCAGAGTGTGTCGGGCGCTGCCCGATGCCCGTGAAAATACTGATATGCCTGTGCCGCAGCTGCCCGCGACATGCAGCCGCCGAGGCGGCACACGACATGCGAAAGGTTCGGTGAATCCAATGTTTATCTACTCAATCAGAGCGTCGAGTGTAAAATTCTTCGGTGCGCTTGCGCTCTCGCTCATCACACTGATAGTGCTTATCGCCGTTATCCCGGGCGGCGGTGACGTGACCGCAGATGCCGATGCCTCGGGCAGAACAGTCGTGTATACGGGCGTCCGCGACAGCGAGGACGGGATGAAGTTTCTCGCGCAGTTCGGCTGGGAGGTCTCGGGTTGTACCGAGAACGAGCAGATAACCGTGCCCGCCGAGTTTGACGACGCGCTTGAGGAGTACAATGCGCTGCAGATAGAGCAGGGGCTCGATCTGAAAAAATATCGCCGCAAAAAGGTTGACCGTTATACATACGAGATAACCAACTATCCCGACTATTCAGGCACCGTACGCGCGAGCATTCTTGTCTATCGCGGCAGGGTCATAGGCGGTGATATCAGCACAGCCGATGCATCGGGCTTTACGGTTCCGCTGTCGGGCGGCGGCGCTAAGGGAGCAGATAAGCTCGGTTGATTATCGGTTTGCCATCGTGCTTTGAGCGGCGTTTTGTGACAGTGTGACAGGGCTTCCACAATCAGACAATGCTTTGCGAAGGGACCGCAATCAGACAATGCTTGCGTGACGGATGAGAATTTCGTCTGTCACCATACGGGGATAATCGCCGTTGTCGGTAGGCACCGATGCGATGCGGTCGACGACATCCATGCCCGAAACGACCTTGCCGAAAGCGGCATAATAACCGTCGAGCGCCCTGCAGCTGTCGTCAAGGCAGATAAAAAACTGAGAGGATGCGGTGTCAAAGCCATAGGTGTAGCTTCCGCTGCGCGCCATCGAGATAACGCCCTTCTCGTGTGAAATGTTGTTGTCAACGCCCGCTGCACGGAACTCGCCGGGTATGTTCTGCTTCGAGCCGCCCGTGCCCGTTCCCGTAGGGTCGCCGCCCTGAATTACAAAGCCGGGAACTATGCGGTGGAAATGTATGCCATCGAAAAAGCCCTCGCGAACGAGCTTTTCAAAGTTCTCGCAGGTCTTGGGCGCTGCCTCGGGATAGAGCTCGATCTCGATGGTGTCGCCGGACTGCATTTCAAATTTAATCATTTTCGTTGTCCTTTCTTGTCAGGGAATTGCAAAAATATATCATCATACATTATATCACGTGTGTGTGTATTTTTCAAGCGTTTTCAGTAACTTGCTTCATATCGCTTTTATCCCGCCGCAGCTCGCCCGATACCGCCGACGCGCGCCCGCAGCAACGTCAAAAACAGTAAAACACCTCTGCCGACAGACTCGGCGGGGGTGTTTTCGGGTCGATTCGGTTATCTGTTGCCCTTGCTCTTTCGGGGAGTTATCGGCTTCTCTCCGCTGACATATGTCTGTCATACGTTCAGCCTATCGCGCGTCAACCGATATCCGCTCCGATGCCGAGCTCTGCATTGCCGAGCGGGGCGACCTTTTCTTTATACGACCGTCTCAGAATGAATGCGGATATGACCGCGGTGAGTATTTCCGCGATGGGGAAGGTCAGACAGACCGTATTCTGAACACCGTCGAAGCATGTAAAGGCATATGCGACGGGAAAAACGAAAACAACCAGCCGCAGCAGCGAGATGATGAGCGGTCTGAGGGCGTAGCCGAGCGATTGCAGCACGCCCTGAACGGCGACCGAAAATCCCATAAACACATAACCTACCGAGGCTATCCTCAGCGCGCGAACGCATACCTCAACGACTGCGGCGCTGTCAGCCCCTCCCGTCAATGCAAAAAGGCTCGAGAGCGGCTGCGCGAAAATCTCGAATATTACCGATATCAGCACCGTCAGCGCGGCGGTATCCGCGATGCCGTATCTGATGCAGTCGTCGATTCTGCCGCGGTTCTTCATGCCGTAGTTGAATGAGAGCACGGATATGACCGTGTTCGACAGCCCGAACGCGGAGAACAGCGCTATCTGCTGTATCTTGTAGTAGATGCCGAATGAGCCGACGAGCACCGACGTGTCGGCATCCGCGCCGCCGAGTATCGCGTTCATTCCCGCCGTCATCACCGAGAGCAGCGCCTGCATTATCGCTGCGGAAATGCCGATGCCGTATACTTCCTTTATTATACCCGCGCTCGGCTTTATAAATCTCGGCGAGCCGTCGATCTCGCGATTTTTCGTGTAGTGGAAGAACATCGCGATAAACAGCGAAACGAACTGCCCTATGACCGTAGCCCATGCCGCGCCCGCGACACCCATCCCGAGCGGGAATATGAACACATAGTCAAGCACGATGTTTGTCAGCGCGCCCGATATCTGCGCTATCGTCGACAGCATCGTTTTGCCTGTAGACTGCAAAAAGCGCTCGTACGCCGTGTAGCCTATCGAGCCGAGCGACATACAGGTGCATATCCGCAGATATGACGTACCCATCTCGACGACGGCTTCGTTTCCGCCCGAGAACAGCACGATAAAGCCCTTCGCGCCGAAAATGCCGAACATCAGAAAAACGGCGTATATGCAGAAGCTCAGAAATATGCCGTTTCCCGCGACCCGGCTCGCCTTCTCTCGGTCGCCCTCGCCGAGACTTTTCGAGAGCAGGGCATTGAGCCCTATTCCCGTGCCGACGCCTATTGCGATGATGAGTATCTGTACGGGAAATGCTATCGTCAGCGCCTGATTTGCAAGCACGCCGACGCCCTCCATGTTCGCGACAAATATGCTGTCTATGACGTTGTACAGCGCCTGCAGTACCATCGAGACTATCATCGGCAGCCCCATTTCTGCGATAAGCCGCCTCATGGGTACCCGCGCCATCTTGTTTTCGGTCTTTGCCATTTGATTGACTCCTTTTCGATTTTTTTGATAATGAAAAATGATAACAGAATTTATAACGAAAAAAGCGTAAGCCCGTTGTTTCCGGACTTACGCTTTCGCTACTCGAGACGCTCCATTTTATCATTTTGCGCGGATAAAATCAATGGCGCTTTCGCTGAAAAAATACGCCGATTTCGGACTCCGCCGTCAGAATTTTGAACTAAACCGCTCTCAGAGACGACATTGACGACTAATCCACGCACCGTGCTGCCGACGATATCTTCTTGCACCGCACCGACCGCTGTTGTAGAACGGCTGTAGACCGCGACGCCCTTTGCCGTAAAACGGCAATATCCTATACATCGCACCCCCGACAGCCTTCGCAGGGGTCGCTATTGCTCGAAAAACCAATATTTAGCGTCGTTTAGACTTGACATTAATATGTGAATGTGATAGAATGTAACAGATCGGACACAGATTTTATTACTTATATTTCAGCAGGCTTTTTGACTGTCGGTGTACCGATTATAACTTTTCAGTTGTTTTCATTGGGAGGCGCAGTATAAATAATATGAAAATTTCTTTTTCTCCGCCTGATATATCGGAGCTTGAAGTCGCCGAGGTCGCCGAAGCGTTACGCTCGGGTTGGATAACGACCGGGCCTCGTACCAAACTGCTCGAGAGCAGGATCTCGGAATGGATTGGAACACCTAAGTGCGTCTGCCTTAATTCGCAGACTGCATGTGCTGAGATGGCTCTGCGCTTGCTCGGAATCGGAGAGGGCGACGAGGTAATAACCTCTGCGTACACATATACCGCGAGCGCAGCCGTTGTTTGCCATGTCGGAGCAACGCTCAAGCTTGTCGATATTCAGAGCGACAGTCTTGAGATGGATTATGATGCTCTTGAGGCGGCAATCACCGAGAAAACAAAGGCAGTAATACCTGTCGATCTCGGCGGTGTACCCTGCGATTATGACAGAATATTTGACATAGTCAACAGAAAGAAAAGCATCTTTTCGCCGACTAATGAGATACAAAAGGCGCTCGGCAGAATTGCCGTGTGTGCTGACACCGCACACGCATTCGGCGCGAAGCGTCACGGTAAGCCGGTAGGCAGTATTGCGGATTTTTCGAGCTTCAGCTTTCATGCGGTAAAGAATTTTACCACCGCAGAGGGCGGCGCGCTCACATGGAGACATATCGACGGTATATCCGATGACGATCTTTATCACCGTCTGCAGCTGCTCAGTCTGCACGGTCAGTCGAAGGATGCCCTCGCTAAGACAAAGCTCGGCGCATGGGAATACGATATCATCGGCACATGGTATAAGTGCAATATGACCGATGTGGCTGCGGCAATCGGACTTGCGCAGTTTGAACGTTATCCCGGAATGCTTGCGAGAAGAAAAGAGATTATCGGCAGATATGATGCCGCGTTCAGACCGCTCGGCGTGCAGACCCTTGATCATTATAATGACGAACATGATTCGTCGGGGCATTTGTACATAACGCGCGTTCCCGGCATTTCTCCCGAGCAGAGAAACGAGATTATCATAAAGATGGCAGAGGCGGATATTGCCTGCAACGTCCACTATAAGCCGCTGCCTATGATGACGGCATATAAGAAACTCGGATTTGATATTAAGGATTATCCCGACGCTTACGCTCATTTTGCAAATGAGATTACTCTCCCGCTGCATACCTGCCTTACCGATGATGAGGTAGAATATGTAATCGAGAATTATACCGCTATACTGAAAGAGTACATATAAGAATGCTTTTGAAGAAATGGGAGGATATCCCGCTCGAGATGCGTACAGACGAGGTGCGCAAGTACTACGATGTCCTTAAAAAAAAGCAGGTGAGCCTGTTTTTCAAAAGGGTGTTTGACATAGTTGTGTCCCTTGTAATGCTGATAGTTCTTTCGCCGCTGTTTTTGATCCTCGCGCTCGCCGTAAAGATCGACAGCGAAGGACCGGTATTTTACCGTCAGGTCAGGGTTACTCAGTATAACCGCAGATTTCGTATATTTAAGTTCAGAACTATGGTTCAAGGCGCAGACCGCGGGTCTCTCGTCACAGTGCAGGGCGATTCGCGTGTCACACGTGTCGGTCGGTTTATCCGCCGCTGCCGCCTCGATGAGGTGAGTCAGCTCATAAATGTACTTGTAGGCGATATGACCTTCGTCGGCACACGCCCCGAGGTCCCGAAATATGTTGATAGATATACGCCCGAAATGATGGCAACGCTACTGCTTCCCGCGGGCGTGACAAGCCTTGCAAGTATCTATTATAAGGATGAAGCATCGCTGCTTGATGCAGCCGATGATACGGATCGCGTTTATATGGAGGATGTCCTGCCCGGAAAGATGTACTATAACCTTAAGGCACTTGATGATTTTAGCTTCTTCGGTGATATTAAAATCATGTTTATGACGGTGCTGGCGGTATGCGGGAAGGAATATAAGGTAGAGACTCCCGTGATCGAAGAAGAAAATGTTCAAAGCAATATAACCGTTAACAAATAATAGAAGGGAGGCATTCTCACGTGGAGGTCGCACCTACGGTTTCTGTTATTATGCCGATTTACAACGAAGCTGCTTACATTGAGCGATGTATGAATTCTCTCGTTAGGCAAACCTTTCCCGGAGAAAGGATAGAATGGCTTTTTATAGATGGAATGTCGTCTGATGATACTGTTGAAAAACTAATGGCATTTTCTTCAAGTCTTAACCTACAGATTTTAAAAAACAAAAATCGTCTTGTCACCTATGCGTTAAATATTGGCGTACAGCATGCACACGGAGATTATATCATACGTATGGATGCTCATGCGGAGTATCCTGAGAATTATATAGAAAAATGCGTTTATTATCTTGAACATACCGATGCGGATAATGTTGGAGGTACAGTGCTGACCGTGGGGAAAGGCTTTATCGGAGAAGCGAATGCGGATATATTGTCGTCAAAATTTGGTGTTGGCAATTCTGCGTTTCGAATCGGGTGCAAAAGCGGTTATGTTGACACTGTTCCGTTTGGTGCGTTTCGCAGAGAGATATTCGAAAAAATTGGTTTGTTTAATCCTGACCTGCCAAGGAGCGAGGATAATGAATTTAACAGCCGTATTCGTGCAAACGGCGGGAAGGTCTATATGGCAGCCGATATTCAAACGATATATTATTGCCGAGATACTGTAAAAGGCCTTTTGAATCAGGCAGTAAAGAATGGGGATGCGTTGTTTTTAACTCTGCGAAAAAATCCGAGAGCAATGAGGGTTCGACACTATATTCCGTTTATATTTGTACTGTCGTTGCTTGTCGGTTCGCTTTTTGCTGCGTTTGTGCCGTTTATTCGGTGGGTGCTTGCGGCAGAAGGAACATTGTACGTGGGCTTGGATATACTGTTTAGCTTGATGAACGGGAAAAAGAGTCATTTTATATATAAGTTCTTTATGTATCCGTTGTTTCATATTTCATATGGAATTGGCTCGTTTATCGGCCTTTTGAATATAAGATTGTACTGAGTGTTGAAGGAAGTTATGCTATGAAAAAATATAAGATTGGCTATACAACCGGTGTTTTCGATATGTTTCATATCGGGCATCTGAATATTCTCAAGCGGGCAAAGGAGCAATGCGACTATCTTATTGTCGGCGTTTCGACAGATGAGGTTGTCGAAACTTATAAACATAAGCGCCCGGTGATTCCGTTTGAGGAAAGAATTGCGATTGTAGAGGCGATACGATATGTGGATAAAGTGGTGCCGCAAATTTCTATGGACAAAATGGAAGCGTACAATGCTTTGAAATTTGATGCTTTGTTTCACGGAAGCGACTGGAAAGGGAGCAACATGTACGAAAAAATAGTTGCCGATTTTGAAAAGGTTGGTGTGGATGTGGTGTTTTTGCCGCATACAGACGGAATCAGCTCCACAATCATTCGCGAGAAGGTTAATAAGTGAAAATGCGGATAGATGAGATCAAAAATCTTTCGGATCTCTGCACGGGATGTATGGCATGTGTTGATGCTTGCCCGAAACAGTGTATTCAGCCGGTGACCCGTCCAGACGGTTTTCGCTATGCCGAAATATCGGATGTTGATTGCGTGCATTGCGGAAAATGTTTTGCAGTCTGTCCGGTTGAAACCCATAGCAAAAACACCGGGGAAAGGCATTTGTATGCGGCTTATGCGCAAAACGACAAAACGCGCAACAACGGTTCCTCAGGCGGCGTTTTTGAATTGCTGGCAAGGCATTTTCTTTCCCAAGGATATGCCGTTTGCGGTGCGGCTTTTGACGGAACGGTGCTGCGTCACCGTATCATTTATTCCGAAGAAGAACTACTCCCCCTATTGAAATCCAAATATGTTCAGTCGGATACAACAGGGATATATCGGGAAATTCTCTCTTTGCTAAAAAATGGCGGAAGATTATTTTTCTGCGGAACACCTTGCCAGGTATCGGCACTGAAAAATTCTGTCCCCGAAAACTTGCAGGAGCGATTGGTCACGGCTGATATTATTTGTCATGGGGTGCCCTCACAAAAAACATTTGATCGGTATATTGGCGCGCTGGAAGAAAAAGAAAACGGTAAAGTCCGCAACTTTTCCTTTCGCGTCAAGAATAACAAATACCTTCATGCACATGGGTTTTCTTATTGCCTTGAAAAAGACGGAAAAGAAAAAACAATTGATGGAATCTACCTGCAATCTTCTTACTATACCGCTTTTAAGAAATATCTTTTCTTTCGGGAGAGTTGCTATAACTGTCGGTATGCGACATTGGACCGTGTATCGGATATTACGCTCGGCGACTTTTGGGGAATTGAAAAATACCCATTTCCTGCGGATAGTGACAAAGGCGTTTCCATGATTATTACCAACACAAATGTTGGAAAAGCGGCATTTGAAGCTGTGACTTCGGAACTGGTTTGGCGAGAATTCCCCGTGGAATACGGAGTGGAGTCAAACTATTGTCTGACGAAAGCTACCAGAAAGCCGGCGAAGAGAGATGCCATTATAAAGAGCCTGAATACCGAAGGTTATGAGTCGACAGCACACGCATATTTCGGTTGTACTGCTGTGGAAAAAATCTATGCGTCGCTTCCACCGGCGATCCGAAATCTGAGAAAGAAACTGCGAAAGAGGTAACAATGTTTAAGTACATGCGAGCAGAAACACCGGATGATTGGAAGATCAAACGGTTGCAGGATAAGATCCTGGAGATTGCGGTGTATGTGGATTCTTTTTGCACGGAAAACGGAATTGATTACTGCTTGATGGGGGGGTCCGCATTGGGCGCAATCCGCCATGGTGGCTTTATTCCGTGGGATGATGATTTGGATTTCTTCATGACGCCCGACAACTACGAAAAATTTGTGCGTTTATTCGAGGCAAAAGGTGACAGTGACCGCTTTTTCCTTGAACCATTTGGAGAAACCGATAATATGGTTACGCTGGGCAAGGTGCGTGCAAAGAACACGACTTATGTCGAGGAAAGCCTGACAGATTACGCTATTTCACACAACATCTATTTGGATATTTTTATTTTACATACCTGCCCGGATAACAACATTCAACGGATGCATCAGTATTTATGGGCTAAATATATCGTTGCCAAAGCTCAGGCGCACAGAGATCTTTCGCGATACGGGCTCGGTCTTCGCATGGTTTTGCGTGTGCTGAAAATTCTACCGCGTCGTTTTTTAATCCGTTATGCGCTGAAACAGGTTTATAAGTACAGAGATAAAAAAACTTCATTCTATTGTAATTATTTGGGAAAGGCAAAATACAAGCGCGGCACTTACAAACGGGAATGGTTTGACGGCACCAAGAGAGTTCCGTTTGAAACCGTTTCGTTAAACGTTCCGGTCGGGGTGGAGGATTTCCTGCGGGAACGGTTCGGGGATTATATGAAAATTCCCGATTTGGCGCAAATCCGCCGAGAGCAGCACGCCGCGCTTTGGGATACGGAAAAGGATTATCGGGAATATCTGAAGGATACGCCGAAATATCCGATAGAATATGTATTGTAAGGAAGGCAAAAATGAGTCGCGTTCAGGTTTTGGTTGCCTGTATGGAGCAGAGTGATGACGGTTTGTATCAGACGATGAATCTGCAGACCGATACGGTGCTTGCAAATCAGTGCGACGTTTATGAATACCGTGAATATAGGGAGCCGGACGGAAACCTTGTACAGTTGGTATCCACAGGCGATCGCGGAGTCGGGAAAAATCGGAATAAGGCATTGTCTTTTGCAAGTGGAGAGTATCTATTGTGTTCCGACCAGGACATGATCTATGTAGACGGATATGCCGATATTGTGGAGGGCGCATTTCAAAAATGCACCCGCGCTGACATTATTGTATTCCGATTGGAATATCTGAACCGATTTACACCATCCAAAAAGGAGAAAGAAAAGTTTCGTCGTGTTCATATATGGAATGCTATGCGCTACGGTACGGCGCGGGTTGCTATGCGAAAAGGGGCTGTTGACAAGGCTTGTCTTTCTTTTTCAACATTGTATGGCGGCGGCGCAAGGTTTAGTTCCGGAGAGGATTCCCTGTTTATCCGAGATGCGCTACGCAAGGGACTGAAATTGTACACCTGTCCGATCACCATAGCTCGGGTAAAGCAGGAAGAATCTTCTTGGTTCAAGGGCTATGATGATAAGTTTTTTATTGATAAGGGCGTGTTGCTTGCCAATGCATTTCCGTTGATGAAAAATCTGTTTGTGTATTACTTTGCGTATGGTTTACGGAAGGTGTCAAAGGATTACGACTTCAACAAAATTTGCCGTCTGATGCGACAAGGTATTCAAAAGTTTAAGGGTTTATGAGGTGCAATTATGCAGAGAATTATCGTTACGGCAGACGACTATGGAATGTGTGACGAGGTGGATCGCGCCATTGACGCGGGAATTGAGAATGGATTTATCACCACAACCAATGTGATGCTGAACATGGAAGCACTTTCCGATGCAGCTGACCTTCGCACAAGATATCCAGGCCTTTCTTTGGGTATTCATTGGAATGTCACTACCGGAAAACCAATCAGTGATTCGAAAACAATTCCATCTCTTGTAGATGAAAACGGTGTATTTTGGTCTATTGGAAATTTCAAAAAACGATATAGTAAAGGGCTTATTTCGCCCACCGACCTTGAAAAAGAGCTTGAAGCTCAGTACGCACTTTTTGAGCAGACCTGCGGCAAGGCGGATTACTGGAATACGCATGAAAATTCTTCTTTACATACGAAGGCATTTAAGGTTTTTGAGAAGGTTGCCAAAAGACACGATATAAAAGCCACAAGAACATTTCAAAGAGTGTATTTTGATAAATTTGGACTTAGTTTCAAGACAGAGGCGAGAGAGTTTTTGGTTAAAAATTTCTTTCAGCTTTGGTTTACGAAGATCAGAAAATCTTTTGTTATGCCAACGGCCCGTGTCGTGAGCTTTGATAAGATAAGCAAGACCGAGGGCGATATTTTACTGAATGCGCTCAAACAAGACGGCAGGGATTTTATAGAAGTTGTTTTCCATCCGGCAATTACAGCGGATAGCTCCTATTTTGGCAATATTTCCACGGAGCGGGTAAAGGAATATCAATTTGTTTCTTCGCCCGAGGTGCGTTTGAAATATGAAAAGGCCGGTTTTGCGTTTGTTGGATTTCAGGAAATTGTCAAAGGCAGAAGGCAAAAATGAAGAGTATTATATTTGTGATCAATAATCTTAGTACCGGTGGCGTGCAAGCCAGCCTACTTGGTTTGATTAGAGCAATACATTTCCAATATAATATTACATTAGTCTGTTTTTGCGATGTAGGTGCGAATGCTTTGCCGGCAGATATCAAGCTTATTGTTCCTTCTTCCCCTTTCCGTTACTTCGGAGTGGCACAGGGAAAGTTAAAAAACAAACCTTTGCAGTACGTAGCACGAGCTACTTGGGCGGTTCTTACAGGGTTGTTTGGACGTTCCTTTGTCATACGAATGATGTTGCCGTTCCAAAGAAAACTCGGAGATTATGACTGCGCAATTTCCTATTTACATGAGGCTCCGCAAAGGAGTTTTTACGGTGGATGCAATGAGTTTGTTCTTAAAAGAATCAAGGCAAAAAAGAAAGTTACTTGGCTACATTGTGATTTTGAACTGTGCGGAGCCAACAGCAAAGCAAGCGAGAAAATATATAAACAGTTTGATGAAATTGTAGCCTGTTCGGAAGGCACAAAACGGGCATTTTTGCGCTGTATGCCGCAGTTTAAGGATAAGTGTGTGGCAATACGTAACTGCAATGATTATGAGAATATTCGCATGCTTGCCGGAGATGGAATCCCATATGATAAATCAGAATTCAATATTGTAACGGTTGCCCGCCTTTCGAAAGAGAAAGGCATTGAGCGTGCAATTGAGGCAGTTAAGCGTTGTGTGAAAAAAGGCTACAAATTGCATTATCATATTGTTGGTTCGGGCGATCAAGAGGAGTATCTAAAAGGGATAACCGGAGAATACGGCTTAGAGAATATAGTAACTTTTTACGGCAATCAAAGCAATCCATATCCGTATATTAAAAATGCGGATTTATTTCTTCTTACTTCTTATCATGAAGCTGCGCCTATGGTATTTGATGAAGCGGCATGTTTGGGTGTGCCTGTGCTTGCGACAGAAACTACCTCTACAACAGAGATGATCGTTGAGCGCGGTTCCGGCTTTGTGTGCGATAATTCTCAGGATGCTATAACTGATGAGTTGATTAGATTGTTGGTGAACCGTAATGATCTTGTTTCGGTTAAGGAAGCTTTGGGCAGACGTGAATTTACAAACAAAGATGTAATAGATAAAGTGAGTGTAGTTTTAGATGGTTGATCTCGTTAATCAGCAGATAGATACTATAAAAAAGGGGCGCGTGAGCAAAAGAACGTTCCTAGTGTGGCTTATTTCAGTTGCTTGCATATCGGTAGGGATTGTTACCACGCCCTTTATATCTGTTATACCTTTCTTTTTGTTTTTTATTGCTTTGCTGCGATTCGGAACAGAAGAGGTTATTGCTTTATTATTTGGATTACTTCCGTTTGCGAACATTTTTAAGTTGACGACCACGTCAATGAGCTTGTTTACTATTTGTGAAATCATAGCGGTGGTCTATTTATTGTCTAAAGAACGGCTGAAAACTTCGCAATTATTTATGCTGGTTGTTATGACGGCATATTTGCTTAGCTTTTCCCTTGACAACTTGAATATATTGACGATTGTTAAGACCGTTGTCGGACTGCTTTTGATTAGTATCGTAACATCAACACTTAATAAGGGCGGGCTGGTATTGTCTGCTCGCCTTTTGTCTCTCAGCACTATCATCATGCTGCTTCTTTCAAGCAATAAAACGTATTTATCCTATGTTGAAAAATATTTTGACGATTTGGATTATTATATTGATTCTACCGGCCATGCTACAGATACACTTCGAATCAGCGGTTTTTTCGGCGATCCGAATTACTGTGCCGTTTTGATTGTTTTGGTACTTTCTTTTTTATGTGTTTTATACTATTATAAATCCTTGGGTATAGAGTTTTGGATCTACGCTGCTTTTCTTGTGCCGTTGGGTTTTTTGACATACAGCAAATCGTATTTTCTATGTATCGTTCTCTTTTTAGTGATGCTGATATTGTTTGTTCTTTTCCCCAAACACAAATGTCTGGCATTACTTTCTCTTGTAGGGGTCTGCGTGGTGATTTGGCTTGTGGTCAATGATAGGATTGAAGCAATCAGTATGATAATCGCTCGTTTCTCACATGGTAATATAACAACCGGAAGAACAGAGTTGAATGAAATATATTTGCGCTATATTTACGATAATATCAGAGTATTGTTCTTTGGTACCGGTATTTCTGCGGACAGAATTGCCGGAGTAAGTAATAATGTGCACTGCCTTTATGTCGAAGTGCTGTATAAGCTCGGCGTTATTGGCACCGGATTGTATTGCGGAACTCTTGCCGCTATGCTGTCCGGCGCGAAAAAAGAGCATGTAAAACGACATTTTGTAAATTATCTGCCGCTTGCCTTTTTCCTGTTGATGTTCGGCTTTTTAGCCGGTATTGTTAATTACGCACTTCCTTTTTATATAATTATTGTCGTTTCGGCGTTTAACTATTATGCTCTTGATGAAAAAGAGGCGGAAGCAAAATTAGTATGATAAAAACTGAATCTTGTATTGGTTGTCAAGCTTGTGTTGAAATTTGCCCTGCTCATGCGGTCGACTTTATACGTAATACTTGGGGAGAGGGCAGAGCAATTGTCAATACGGACAAATGCCTGAGTTGCGGGATTTGTTCAAAAATTTGTCCTGCTTTTAACGCAGATTTTGAGGATGTACCGGAACACGTGAGCGCGGTTGTTTCTAAAAAACATAGAAATACCGGTTCGTCCGGCGGCGTGTTTTTTGAGATTGCCAAGCGTTTTGTTTCTTCCGGCGGCGTTGTCTACGGAGCGGCGTTTGATGAGAACTTGAAATTGATTCATAAGCGTGCGTCTACATATGATGAGTTGATACCGCTGTGCAAGAGCAAATATATTCACAGTGATATGACCGGGGTTTTTGGTATGATCAGAGATGACTTGAAAAACGGAAGAGATGTTTTTTTTGTCGGAACGCCGTGTCAAGCAAGCGCGATAAAGAATTTGTTTGTAAAGCAATACAAATCACAACTTTATATTGCTGATTTTCTATGCCATGGTACTGGAACGCAACTCATTTTCAATGCTTGTATTCGTGAAGAAGAAAAAAGGCGTGGTGGACACATTACAGATTTTTGTTTCCGCGCAAAAACGAGAAAGGCGGAGCACAGCTTTTCCTATACGATTGAATGCGATGGAAAAAAGAAAACTATTTCAGGATATGATTTTGAATTTCCATATTACTATTCATTTCTTAAATATACGATTTTTAATGACGCATGCTATTCCTGCCCATATGCTCAGAATGCCCGTGTAGGAGACATTACTTTGGGCGATTTTTGGGGAATTAAGCACTATAATTCGTCTTTAGATGACAGAGATGGTGTCTCAATGCTTGCGGTTAATTCCGAAAAAGGGGAGCAGTTGTTTGCTTTAGCTCAAGATTCCTGCACAACATATTCGTACGACTTGAGCGTTGCCGCAAAACACAATCAGTCTTATCGCGAACCGGAGACTTATCCACTTAAAAAGCATGAATTCGTCAAAATATTAGAAAAAGACGGAGCGTCGGCATTGGTTCGTGCTATGTCTTGCACAGAGGTGAAAAAGAACCTCCTGTGGGCAAGAATGCCTGATAATGTTAAAAGAATATATCAAAAAATGAAAGGTCGCGTATGAAGGCTTTAACAATAAAAGAGGTTCAGGCTATGCAGCTTGAATTGATGAAAAAAATACATAAATATCTCTCCGAAAAAGGCATTCCATATTATATGTTGGCGGGAAGTGTGCTTGGTGCTGTGCGTCACGGTGGCTTTATTCCGTGGGATGACGATATCGATATCGGAATGCTTCGACCTGATTATGAAAGGTTTTTGGCGGAGTGTATGGATTTTGACGGTGAATATGAGATTGTTAATTATCATAATCACAAGCATTGTGACACTTGCCTTACGAGAATTTATTTTCCAAATACGATGATCGATAACGAGAGCATTGCGGATACCAAGTTAGATAAACGACTGTATTTTGACATTTTTCCTCTTGACAATGCCCCCGACGATGAGAACGAACGTAACGAGTTGGAACGCAAAATTTTGAAAAAGAAACGGCAAATTTATTTTGCCGATGTGCGAAATACGAATAACTCGGCGTGGGTTCTCTTCTGTAAAAGATTATATTCTCTTATGTTTGCCTTTCGGAGAGAAAAACTTCTCGCCTGCTGTGATAGGCTGATGCGATCTTATGCGAACAAAAAGACAGGATATATTTGCTCCATGTGCAGTCAGTATTCTTTTAAAAAGCAGGCAATGCCGAGAACATATTACGGTACTCCTACATTGCATCGATTTGAGGATGCGGAGTTTTATGTGCCTGAGCGGACAGCCGACTATTTGACGCATCTATATGGTGCGGATTATATGAAAATTCCGCCGGAAAGCAAGCGCAGAAAGGGCTGTACAATTTATCAAACGGACGAGGATTGATTTATGGCAAGCTTGTTGACAAAATGTAAGAATCAGTATGTCGCATGGCGTGGCTTTCATACCGAACGGCATTTGGTGGTGATCGAATCTGATGACTGGGGGAGCATTCGAATGCCATCGGCAGAGGTGTATCGAAAACTGCAAAAAGCCGGAGATCATCCGGAGAACGACGCGTTTTTGCGGAATGACTGCTTGGAAAATGTAGCCGATCTTACTGCTTTATTTGCGATTTTGACATCTGTCAAAGATAAAAATGGAAGTCCTGCTGTTATGACGGCTAACTTTGCAATGGCGAATCCGGATTTTGACAAAATAGATCCGATAAACGATGCCTATTTTTTTGAACCGTTTACTGACACCTATAAACGCTATTATCCGGATCAGGATGTGTTTTCCTGCGTTCAAGATGGGATAAAATCATCTTGTTTTGTTCCGCAACTTCATTGCAGGGAACACATGAATGTCAACCGCTGGATGAATGATTTGAAACAGCAAAAATACGATACTGTCATTGCGTTCCAAAATCATATGATTGGAACAGGAGCCTCCTTTTCGCAAGAAAATCCGTTCGGATATATGGATGCGTTTAACTCTAATTTTACATCGGATGCTGAACTCTCAAATGTTGTGCATGAAGCGATGGAGTTGTTTGAAAATACATTTGGCAAGAAAAGCGAGACGTTTGTCGCTTCATGTTTTGTCTGGAATGACGCACTGGAAAAAGCACTCTGCGAGGTCGGCGTGCGCGGTATTCAAAGCGGTTGCTGGCAGAACCTTCCGGTCTGCACGGAGGAGGGCAATGCGTTGCGGCGAAAATTACGCTTCACAGGTCAGAAAAACCGTATTGGGCAGGTTTATACAGTTCGGAATTGCACCTATGAGCCGGCGTATCAACAAACCCCGATGAAAAGTGCAAAAGAATGCCTTGATCAAATTATGAGGGCATTTCACAATCGAAAGCCTGCAATTATCAACAGTCATCGGTTCAATTATATCGGTTCAATCAATCGAGAAAATGCGCGCGAAAATTTGAAAGGGCTATCATGGCTTCTTCAAACGATTATAGATAATATTCCCGACGCAGAATTCATTTCGACAGCAGAACTGCTTAGGATAATAGATCGGAGAAGCTATGAGAAGCATTGTTAAAAAGCAAGGACGCCTTATTACAAATATGACGAGCTATGCAGCACTGCAGATCGTCAATATGTTGGTTGGGCTTTTTTTACCACGCCTATATCTTGCAGTATATGGCTCGGAAGTTAACGGAGTAATTTCTACGGCGAACAGCTTTATTTCATATTTTTCTTATCTTGAAGCCGGAATCGGTCTTACTTTGATACATGCGCTGTTTAAACCGCTTGCCGAGAACAATACTGAGCATACAAGCGGTATTCTTTCGTATGCCCAAAAGCAATACAGGCGTATTAGCGGTATTTATTTTATTCTTGTTGTTGCCCTTTCTTTTTTATTCCCGTTGTTTTCCTCCTCCGAAGCATTAAGTAAATTTGAATTCGCATCTCTCGTCTTTGTTATCGGTGCGTACGGGGCTATTGATTTTTACACCATGGCTAAGTACCGCGTTTTGCTGACGGCAGATCGTAAAGAATACGTTATATCTAACGCATTTATTGTTGCGCAGTTACTTCGATTTTGCTTCGTATGGTTATTACTTCAGTTTAATATTAGTGTTGTCTTTGTTAAAATCGTGCCGATATTGACACTTTTGGTTCGATCATTGATACTGAGAGTTTATATTAAACGCAATTATCCCCTGATAGATTATATCGCTCCTCCGACCGACGATCTTTCGGTAACGAGCAATCGTTGGGATGCACTGCTTTTGCAGATATCCATCAACACAAGCATTTCGCTTCCGACGATTGTAGTTTCACAGGTCCTTGGATTCAAAGAGGCTAATGTATATGCCGTTTACAGCATGGTGGCGTCAGCCGTTATATCGATTGTGTCTGCCTTGAGCTCCGGCGTTGCTCCTAAAATGGGTCAAAGCCTATCACGCGGGGAGGATGTTACCGAATCCTACGGCATATATGAGTTTGTTGTATCGTTAATAATAGCCATTGTTTTTTCAACGATGTCGGTTATGACAATTCCGTTTGTTGAATTGTATACAAATGTTGTCGACGATGTTAACTACATCTATCCGCTGTATGCGATCCTGATATCTATTTGGGCTGCATTGTATTCGTGTCGAATCCCAATGACAGCGGTTATCAATGCTGCCGGTATTTACAAGGAAAATCGCATGGCTAACATTGTAAATTTAGTGCTTCAAGTTGTTATTGGTATTATTGGCGCGCTGCTTGGCGGTATCGGCGGAGTGCTTGTTGTTATGATTCTGGCTTCTCTTCAAAGAAATATATGGTTTGGATATGTAAACAGTAAATATCTGTTGCATAACGGGATAAAAATGTCTGTTATTTATCAATGTGCAATTATGCTGCTTATTTCAGCGAGTGGGTTGCTTGCTGAAAAAATCATAGCACAAATCGAATTCGGTATATTGTCATGGTGTGTGGTTTCTGCGGCTGTTTTTGCAGCTGAAGTTCTTATTTGTTTAACGATATTTTTTATCATAGATCGCAATTCGACCAAATTGGTGTTAAAAAGATTGAAGCTCCATTTTTCTTCCAAGAAGAATAGATGCGTTTGAAGCAATCCGTATAGTTTTAGAATTGGCAAGGGGAGAACAAACATGAATATTGCAGTTGCAGGTACAGGATATGTCGGGCTGTCTATCGCTGCATTATTGGCGCAGCATAATAGAGTAAAGGCTGTTGATATAATTCCCGAGAAGGTGGAATTGATCAATCAGAGAAAATCGCCTATACATGATGAATATATAGAAAAGTATCTCTCCGAAAAAGAGCTTGATCTTATTGCAACACTCGACGCCGAGAGCGCATACAAGGACGCGGATTTTGTTATAATTGCCGCGCCGACTAATTATGACAGTCAGAAAAATTTCTTTGATACTTCTGCTGTCGAGTCGGTTATTAAACTTGTTATGCAGTACAACCCGAGTGCGATTATGGTTATAAAGTCGACGATTCCGGTCGGATTTACGTCGGCGATCAGAGAGAAATATAACTGCATCAACATTATTTTCAGTCCGGAATTTCTTCGTGAATCCAAGGCGCTGTATGACAATCTGTATCCCAGTCGCATTATTGTCGGAACGGATATGCATGACGAAAGACTGGTAAAAGCAGCAAATGATTTTGCACGTCTATTGCAGGAAGGCGCAATAAAGGAGAATATCGACACTTTAATCATGGGCTTTACCGAGGCTGAGGCTGTCAAGCTTTTTGCGAATACTTACCTTGCGCTGCGCGTGTCGTATTTTAACGAACTTGATACATATGCGGAGATAAAAGGGCTTGATACAAAACAGATAATTGACGGTGTTTGCCTTGATCCGCGAATCGGAGATCATTACAACAATCCCTCTTTTGGGTATGGCGGCTATTGTTTGCCTAAGGACACGAAGCAGCTGCTTGCTAATTATGCTGATGTCCCGCAGAATATGATGTCGGCGATCGTCGAGTCGAATCGTACACGTAAGGATTTTATTGCCGACCGTGTGCTTCGTATGGCGGGATACTATGGATATGAGGAGGACAACAGTTATAATCGTGAGAGTGAAAAATCCGTAACCATCGGTGTCTATCGGCTTACGATGAAATCCAACTCAGACAACTTCCGTCAGTCGTCGATTCAGGGTGTTATGAAGCGGATTAAGGCTAAAGGCGCAAAGGTTGTTATTTATGAGCCGACGCTTAACGGCGATTCAACTTTCTTCGGCAGCGAAATCGTGAATGACCTTGATAAGTTTAAGGCTATGTGCGATGCGATCGTAGCGAATCGTTATGATGCTTGCCTTGATGATGTCAAAGACAAGGTATACACAAGGGATATTTTTAGGCGAGATTAGTCCGTGTGATATTATTTTTTATCAGTGGAACATTATAAGTTTGAATTTTTGGGATATTTAAAATTTCGGAGGAAAAGACAATGACTGACTTTCAAAGAGAAGTTATCTCTGTAATTCGTTCTTCTTTATCGGGAGAAAAAGCAAAGGTGTCAGATTCATTTGATCTCAATAGGTTGTATTCTTTTTCCGAGTCTCAGCAGATTCAAACATTGATATTTTCATCGATAGGCGAAGACATTCGCTTAAAGGATGATTCTATATACACAAAGTTCTTTACCTCTGTGTGCCGAGCGATTAATATCAGCGAGCAGCAGCAGCATGAGTTGGGAATTTTGTTTAACACCTTTGAAAAATCCGGGATTGATTATTTGCCCATAAAGGGCATTGTTATGAAAAAGCTATATCCTGCTCCCGAATATAGAAGCATGAGCGACGCAGATATACTTGTGTGCAAAGAGCAATCCTCTGTTGTAGACAAAATCATGTCGGAAGCGGGATACACACACACCGAAACGGATGATAATGTAACTGTGTGGGAAAAGGGCTGTGTGGTCGTAGAACTGCATGTATCATTTGTTCCTACAGATTCGGATTTGTATGATTATTATGGCGGCGGTGAGTGGGATATTGCCGTTCGAGATAGCGGCACGCATTTTTCTCTTAAAAATGAGGATTTTTTCATTGCAACGCTTCTCCATTTTGTAAAGCATCTGAGAGAATCGGGGGCGGGTATTCGCAATATATGTGATTTCTATATTTTGTTTAAGGCATATCCGGAGCTCGATCGAAATTATCTTATTGAGAAGCTGAAATCCTTTGATCTTGATGTGTTTTACGGACATTTAATTGATGTAGTTAATTGTTGGTTTGCCGACGGCGAGGAAACCGATGCCGTAACGGAGCTTACGGATATAATGTTTAGAAGCGGCACTTACGGAATCAAGTCTGTCGGTGACAGTACGGTTAACGCTCAGTATATGCAGAGGTACAGTCATGCGAAATTGGTAAAATTATATCATATGGCTTTCTTTGGCAAAGACAGGATGAGAAGAGAATTTCCGATTTTGTGCAAGGCGCCTTATTTAATGCCGTTTTGCCGTATCGCGCATTGGTGCGATGTGATTTTACATCGCCGCGAAACCCTCAAGGATGCAAAACGGAGTTTTGATGATATGAGTCTCGACGCTATGAATAAACGAGCCGATGAACTTGACAGAATCGGATTGAAACTTTATTTTTCAAAAAACAATGATAAGGTATAATTCTGACAGAGCGGAGTGATCATATTTTTTCAAATGCACTCTCTGCTCGAAAACTTTTTCCTGCCTCCTCTTGTCACTGACATTGAGGAGGCTTTCTCTGTCAGATGGGCTATGCCGCAAAAAGCGCTTTGCCGCCGGAAATTAAGCCCATTTTATAAAAATGATCCCCATAATGCCGTATCAAACAACATTGCAATATGGAGATCAAATAAGAGTTATATTGCTTCGGAAAAATACGTATCTATCAGAGCCTTTCATTATTACCGCTTCGGAGCATGATCGTACTCAAAGCCGCAGTGCGAGAGGAATTCGCGAGCCATAAGTGTTGCGCCGATCTGGTTCGGGTGGACGCGATCCCATGCGATAATTGCGCTGTGCTTATGCTCAAAGAAGCGGTCGTAAGCTCCCTGAAAATCGACAAGCTCGCAGCCGTACTCGGCGGCGAGGCGGCGAACGATATCGCCGTATTCGTCCATGCGGGCGCGCATGCGGTCGGCGCGGCATGGCTCCATGAAGTACGGTGTGATAAGAAAAATGCCGCGGACCTTATCTTTTGTGCGTGTTATCATCTCGCGGAGGTTGCTCTCGTATTCCTTGGGAGTGCACGCTTCGCTCGGGATGCCCGGAACGTCGAACTGCCTCCACACGTCGTTGATGCCGATGCAGATGCTGACGTAGTCGGGCGAGAGGGAGAGAACATCGCGGTCATAGCGCGCGAGCAGGTCGCGGCTCGTATTTCCGCTGATACCCGAATTCGTAATTCTGAAATTCAGCTCGGGATACCATGTGTAAAGCATATTCTCGATAACGCGGACATAGCTGCGCCCGAGATTATCGAACAGACCCTCGCCGACGGGCTGTGCGCTGCCCATGTCGGTTATCGAGTCGCCTGCAAATACTATTCTGTCGTAATTTTTGAATATCATCTTGTTTTCGGCTCCCTGCGGGGAGCTGCCTTTCGTTAAACGGATATTGAAGTGATGCGGTATGACCGACTGTGTTTAATTATGGGGTGTATCAGTTCTCGTCGAGCGCATTGAGCATGGCGACGCGTCGGGTATGCCTGCCGCCCTCGTATTCGGTGTCGATGAAGCTGTCGACGATATCCGCGGCAAGTCCCGCTCCGACGACGCGGGCACCGAAGCAGATGACGTTTGCATCGTTATGGCAGCGGGTAAGACGCGCGGAGAATGTGTCGCTGACGCATGCGGCGCGGATTCCTTTGTGCTTGTTTGCGGCAATGCTCATGCCGATGCCCGTGCCGCATACGAGAATGCCGAGGTCGGCTTCTCCCGACTGAATCTTGCGGCAGAGCTTGTCCGCAAATTCGGGATAATCGACCGATTTTTCTGCGCTGTCGCAGCCGACATCGGTATATTCGATACTGCGCTCGCTCAGATGGCGGAGGAGTTCTGCTTTGAGGGGATAGCCTGCGTGGTCGCAGCCGATTGCGATTTTTTTGTTTTTCATGATATTTTCCTTTCGGGCTGTATTAATTTTAATCATGCGGTTGATTACCGAATATGCGCGGATGCCGTCGGCTGACGAATATCGCGTGATACCGTCGATCGGCGAACCGTGCATGCTGTCGGATTTCGAACGGTGCGGTGCTGTCAATCGCCCATCCCGAGGCGTTCGCGCTCTGCCTGGCAGGGACGGAAGTAGTCGGGGAAGATGGTGAGGTCGGTATATTCGTCTGCCGACATAGCAGAATCGGCGCGTTCGCCGTCAGAGCATTCGTTGTCGGTGTGGGTATGGGCGGCGCAGAAGTTGTCGGTGTGTTTATTGTATGTGTGTTCGTTGTCTGTGCAGTCGCGGGCAGCGTGGCTGCGGTCGTGCAGAAGCTTATCCGCGAGCAGAGCAACACCGACGGCAGATGGCAGCGGGCTGCGCGCGGTCGGTATTATGAGGTCGTCGGAGCAGAGCGCCGATATTGCGGCGGTCTCGTCGCCGCAGAGCGTGACGGGCTTGCCGAGTGAGATGAGCTCTTCTGCGAGCTCAGTGCAGCTTATCATGCGGTCGTCGCACAGACGAACCGGCTTGCCGTCGCGGAGCTCGAACAGCGAGTTATAGACATTTCCGCGTCTGCAGCCGATAACGGGGCATATCAGCGTACCGTTTTCGGCATCCGCGTGGCAGTAGGCAAGTGAGGTGAGGGAAGAAGTCCCGACGCACGGCTTGCCCGAGCCGAAGGCAAGACCCTTGACCGTAGCGGCACCGATGCGCACGCCCGTAAACGAGCCCGGACCTATTGAGCATGCAAAAGCCGAGATGTCGCCGAGCGTAAGCCCGAGCGAGGAGAGCAGGTCATCCGCCATGGGGAGCAGCTGCTCGGTATGATGTCGGCTTGCTTCAACAGAGCTCTCGCCGAGTATCCTTCCGTTATTGCTGACGGCAACCGATGCGGTCGCCGTCGAGCATTCAAATGCAAGTATTTTCATTATAGATTATGCCCGTCCGGGCTCTCCTGTTTTTTGTCATGTCGCTGCTGCGCGGCGAGGCGAAGAAATGCTGTCGTCGCCGTGCGGCTTGTGGTGGTTTATTATGTGCGCTGCGTGACGAGCGAGACGGTGATATCTCTGCCGTCGCCGCTGTACGGCGCGAATTCTACCTTATAATAAAACGGCGGGAGCGCGTACAGGATACGCTCGCTCCATTCGACTGCCATCACGCAGTCGGAGTAGTCGTAAAAGCCGATGGAATACAGGTCATCCTCGCCGCTTATGCGGTACATATCGAAGTGGCAGAGGTCGACGGGGTCACCGCGATATTCGTTGACTATCGTATAGCTCGGACTCTGAATATGTGCTTCGGGCGCGAGCACTGATGCCATACCGCGGATAAAAACGGTCTTTCCCGAGCCGAGCTCGCCGAACATCGCAACGAACGGTGTTCGGTCACCGAGTGCATTGTATGCGGTCTGTTCGTCGGATTCGGCGCTGCCGTCGAGCAGCGAGAGAATACGTCTGCCGAGCTCCGCGCCGAGCGATTGTGTATCCGTCTCGGTCTGCGAGTGCAGCTTTGCTATTACCATCTCCGACATAATATCCTCCCGTATCCTACCGCCGTGCGGTATGCCGCCGACGTATGTTACTCCTGTAATTATATCACAGCTTTGAACTTATTAAAAGACCTTTTTCCGAAATTTCCGTGCATCCGCCGCGTCTTTTTTTGCGCAGCAGCGCCGTCGGAAGAAATACGGCGGCGGAGTACAGCACAATATATGCGGTTATGAGCGCGCAGATGCCGACCGTCGAGCTGCCGAGCGAGCCGATTAATACACTGACGGGCGCGGTGCGGCATAGCACGGTAAGGGTGCATGCTGCAGCGACGGGAGTGCAGATATCGAGGGGAAAGCTGAGCCGCGGGCGGATGATGCACATCAGACGTATCAGACTCAGCGCCCCGTTCAGCAGCTCGGTTATGTAGACGGTGAGGATATATCCCGCCGTGCCGAAGCGCGGCAGCAGAAGCAGAACAAGAACTACGCTCATGGCGGAATCAAGGATATTTACCTTCATCGAATACAGCTGCTCACCGAGCCCCTTGAGCATTCCGTCAACGGTGCTGTCAAGGTACATTACGGGGATGAGCGGCGCGAGCAGCAGAATATATCTGCCTGAGTCGGCGTTGTTGTACAGCAGCTGCCCGAGCGGGCTGCCGAACACGAGAAATACCCCCGCCGTGCCTATCGAAAAGGCGAGTGTGAGCCGCAGCACGGTATGCGCGATGCGTTCTATCCTTTCGCCGTTGCCGCGCGCCGCTTCCTCCGAGACCTCGGGCACGAGCAGCCCCGAGACCGATGCGAGCAGCACCTGCGGATAGAGAATAACGGGAAAAGCCATTCCGTGCAGGATGCCGTACTGCTCGAGTGCTCCCTCGCTGCCGCTGCCGAAGCGCCGCAGACCCGACGGGATAAGCATATGCTCAAGCGTTAGCAGCCCCGAGCGCATATATGAGCTGAACGCCATGGGGAGCGATATCGACAGCACCCGCCGCGTGAGCCCGCCGATATGACTGCCGCCCGGCGGGAGATGGCGGGTGATATCGTGTCGGAATATGACGATGCCCGCTGAGAATGCAAGCAGCTCGCTCACCGTTATGCCGAGCGAAACGAGAACACACGCTTCCGACGCGCCCGACGGGATGAGCGCACGGAAGAGAAGCACCGTCAGCAGTATCCGTGCAAGCTGTTCGCTTATCTGCAGCAGAGCGCTCTTGCCGACCCGACGCACCGCGTGCAGATACCCGTATATGCCGGACGAGAGCGAGAGCGGGATCAGACTGGGCGCAAGCACACGCAGCGAGCGCACTGTCCCCGGGTCGCCGATAAGATAAACACCGATTGGATATGAGAGGGCGAGCATGAGCAGCGTAGCGCAGCCGCCGAAGCAGAGCGAGTATGTGAGACAGCGCCGCATCACGCCGCGCACCTCATCTGCGCATTCGTGTCCGATGCCCTCCGCGCAGAGCTTTGATGCTGCAAGGTTTACGCCGGAGAGCGCAAAGGTGGAAAAGAAGCCGTATGCGGAGGTAATCAGCGAAAAAAGCCCTACGCCGCCCGCGCCGAGCACCCCTGTTATATAGACGTTAAAGCCGACACCTACCGTCCGCATCAGCAGCGAGCAGACGGTTAGCATTGCCGCGCCGCGCAGAAATACGAGCCCCTTTTTTCCTATCCTGCCGCAAACCTTGCATTTAAGTTCTTGAAACATATCAGACCTCCGATGCTTTTTGTGTGCCGACGATGCCTTTTGTGCGCTGTAGATGCTTTTTAATGGAAATGATATGCAGCGGCGCATGTACGAAAAATTCAGAATTCGGGCGCATATGTACGCTGTGTAAAGAATTATGAATTTTTACGATTTTGGTATTGCAATTTCAAAGCCTTTGTAGTATAATCAATTTATATTAAGTCAAGCTGTAATTTATGATGATAAATCAGGGAGGGATTATTATGGCAATCAAAAACGAATATCTTGCATCGGTTTACAAGAAGACCTGCGAGAAGAACCCCGACCAGCCCGAATTTCTTCAGGCTGTTGAAGAGGTCCTGACCACCATCGAGCCCGTTATCGAGCGCCGCCCCGACTATGTTAAGGCGAACATCGCCGAGCGTATGGTCGAGCCCGAAAGACTCATCAAGTTCCGCGTGAGCTGGGTAGATGACAACGGAAACGTTCAGGTCAACAAGGGCTACCGTGTACAGTTCAACTCTGCTATCGGTCCGTATAAGGGCGGTCTGCGCTTCCATCCGTCCGTAAACGAGTCTATTATGAAGTTCCTCGGCTTCGAGCAGACCTTCAAGAACTCGCTCACCGGTCTCCCCATGGGCGGCGGCAAGGGCGGCTCCGACTTCGACCCCAAGGGCAAGAGCGACGGAGAGATTATGCGCTTCTGCCAGAGCTTCATGACCGAGCTTTCCAAGCACATCGGCGCCGACACCGACGTACCCGCCGGTGATATCGGCGTAGGCGGACGCGAGATAGGCTTCCTCTTCGGTCAGTACAAGAGACTGCGCAACGAGTTCACCGGCGTTCTTACCGGTAAGGGACTTACCTTCGGCGGCTCGCTCGCAAGAACCGAGGCTACCGGCTACGGTCTGTGCTACTTCACCCGTGAGATGCTTGAGCATGCGGGACTTTCGTTCGACGGTTCGACCGTTGTAATCTCCGGCTCGGGTAATGTTGCTATCTACGCTGCAGAGAAGGCTGCGTCTTTCGGTGCTAAGGTAGTTGCCATGAGCGATTCCTCCGGATATGTATATGATGAAAAGGGCATTGATCTTGCGGTAATGAAGCAGATCAAGGAGGTCGAGCGCGCAAGGATTTCCGAGTATCCTAAGCGTGTTCCCGGCGCAACCTTCACTCCCGGCTGTTCCGGCATCTGGACAGTTAAGTGCGACATCGCGCTCCCCTGTGCTACGCAGAACGAGATCAATCTCGACTCCGCTAAGGCACTTATCGCAAATGGCTGCAAGGCTGTTGCGGAGGGTGCTAACATGCCTTCTACCACCGAGGCTATCAACGCATTCCAGCAGGCGGGTCTGCTCTTTGCTCCCGCTAAGGCTGCAAACGCAGGCGGCGTTGCCACATCCGGTCTTGAGATGAGCCAGAACTCCATCCGTCTCTCCTGGACCTTTGAGGATGTCGACAAGAGACTGCACGACATCATGGTCAACATCTATACCGCTGCATCCAAGGCTGCTAAGGATTACGGCTGCGAGGGCGATCTTGTTGCAGGCGCAAACATCGCGGGCTTTGTCAAGGTTGCTGACGCTATGCTCGCGCAGGGTGTTGCATACTAATATTGCTTTTATACCGCTCGGGTCATTCCGAGCGGTATTTTTTAAAATATCACTGCCATATAAATACAATGCCGAACGTCTGCGGCATCAAATTGCGGGTGCGAAATTAAAAAAACGTGTGCATAATGTTAAAAATGCTTGAAAACTGCGGCACAATATGATATAATTGCATCAGGGAGTATTATGGGTGCTTTTATAACAGAAAGGTCACGGTAATTGTATGAAAAAGGGAAAGAACAGCAACGTCGGTACGGACCTGCCCGTCTACCTCTTTCATCAGGGAACGAACTATCGCGCGTACGAGCTGCTCGGCTGTCATGAGCTTGCGGCGCGCCGCGGCAGATATGAGTATGTCTTTCGCGTATGGGCGCCGAACGCCGATTCGGTGACGCTTGTCGGTGATTTTTGCTCATGGGACGCGGGAGTTCCGATGGAGAAGATATCACAGGGTATATGGGAATGCGTATTCGTGTCAAAGAGCCGATTGCGCGGCAGCTACTACAAGTTCCGCGTGACGCGCGGCGGGGTCTCGCATCTTAAGAGCGACCCGTACGCATTTGCATCGCAGACGCTCGAAAATACCGCGTCCGTCGTTGCCTCTCCGCTGCTGCTTACACATTCCGACGGCGAATGGATGTCCCGCCGCCGCGAGCTGTTCTCGGACGGTGAGCATTACTATCCCTCTCCGATGAATATATATGAGCTGCATCTCGGCTCATGGCGCACGCGGGACGGTGCTTCGAATGCAGACGGTGAGCATTATCTCGGCTATCGCGATATTGCCGATATGCTTGCGCCGTATCTTCGCGATATGGGCTATACGCATGCCGAGCTGATGCCGATAGCGGAGCACCCGTTTGACGGCTCATGGGGCTATCAGATATGCTCATATTACGCGCCGACCTCACGATTCGGCACGCCCGAGGATTTTGCTTATTTCGTCGATAAGCTGCACGAGTACGGCATCGGCGTTATACTCGACTGGGTCCCCGCGCATTTTCCGAAGGACGAGCACGGTCTGTACGAGTTCGACGGCGGTCCGCTCTACGAATATCAGGGCATCGACCGACGCGAGCACAAGGGCTGGGGCACGCGCTGCTTTGATGTCGGCAGATGTGAGGTGCAGAGCTTTCTCATCTCTAATGCTCTGTTCTGGCTGCGTGAATATCATGTGGACGGGCTGCGTATAGATGCAGTTGCGTCGATGCTGTATCTCGATTACGACCGAGCACCGGGCGAATGGATACCTAATGTAAACGGCGGAAACGAAAATCTCGAGGCTGTCGCATTCTTCCGCAAGCTGAATTCAGCGGTGTTTGCAGAGCTTCCCGACGTGCTCATGATAGCGGAGGAATCCACCGCATTCCCTGGCGTTACAAAGCCCGTGTCGGAAAACGGGCTCGGCTTCAACTTTAAATGGAACATGGGCTTTGCAAACGACATGTTCGAGTACGTTTCGATGGACCCCATCTACCGTCAGTACCATCATTCAAAGCTCACCTTCCCGATGATGTACGCATATTCCGAGAATTTCATCCTTCCCGTGTCGCACGACGAGGTCGTTCACGGTAAGCACTCACTCATCGGAAAGATGTACGGCGAGTATGACGAAAAATTCGCGATGATGCGCGCATTCATGACGTTTTTTATGACCATGCCCGGAAAGAAGCTGACGTTCATGGGCACCGAGTTTGCGCAGTTCCGCGAATGGGACTACGAAAACGAGCTCGAGTGGTTCATGCTGTCGTATCCGCGCCATGCCGAGATGCAGAGATATCTGCGCAGGCTCAATCATCTGTATATAGATTCGCCCGAGCTGTGGCGGATAGACGACGGATGGGACGGTTTTTCGTGGCTTGAGGCGGACCGCGCGCAGGATAATGTCGTCGCATACAGACGGCTCGACGGGCGCGGCGGAGAGCTCATCGTTGTGATAAACTTCTCCCCCATAGACCGCACCGATTATCCGATTATGCCGCCGCGGCAGGGAAAATACCGCATTATTCTCGACTCGGACAGTTACGAGTTCGGCGGGTGCGAAAAGATAGGTTCCGACCTTGTAAAGACCGAGCGTACTGCGGACGGCGTGCACATGCTGCGTCTGCTGCTTCCCGCATACTCGGCACAGATACTGAAAAAGACCTCCAACAACGCGCGACCGCATAAATCGTCTGAAAGGTCGGATGCGGGTGCGAACGGTATCGGGCATGATCCGGATGGGGACGGACGCAGCGCAGACGATACGAGCGCGAGTGTGAATGATAATATGCGCGGCGCGGACGAGGGCGGACGCGGACGCAAAAATAAAAAGAGAAAGGATTCGCCATGTACAGAAAATCCGAATGTGTAGCAATGCTTCTTGCCGGCGGTCAGGGCAGCAGACTTTATGCGCTGACCGAGAGAACGGCAAAGCCCGCCGTCAGCTTCGGCGGAAAATACAGAATCATCGACTTTCCGATGTCGAACTGCGTCAACTCGGGAATATATACCGTAGGAGTGCTGACGCAGTATCAGCCGCTCGTTCTTAACGAGTACATAGGTCACGGCAGCCCGTGGGATCTCGACCGTGCGCAGAGCGGAGTGACCGTACTCCCGCCGTATCAGGCAAAGAGCGGCGGACAGTGGTACAAGGGCACGGCTAACGCGATATATCAGAACCTGCGTTTCATCGACCGCTACGACCCCGACTATGTTCTTGTTCTGTCGGGCGACCATATATATAAAATGGATTACTCCAAGATGCTCGCGGCGCACAAGAAAACGGGTGCGGATGCAACCATCGCGGTGCTGCGTGTACCGATGGAGGAGGCTAGCCGTTTCGGCATAATGAATACCGACGAGGATATGCGGATAACCGACTTTGAGGAAAAGCCGAAGCATCCTAAGAGCAATAACGCCTCGATGGGCATATATATCTTCAATACCTCGCTGCTGCGCGAGTATCTTATCCGCGACGAGGCGGACAAGAGCTCGTCGAACGACTTCGGAAAGAATGTCATTCCCTCGATGCTCGCTGATGGCAGAAAGATGTACGCATACCCCTTCAGCGGCTACTGGAAGGACGTCGGAACGATAGCGAGTCTGTGGGAGGCAAATATGGACCTGCTCGGCTCGTATCCTGTGTTCAATCTCCGCGACAGCGAGTTTCGCATCTATTCGCGTAACGAGGCGAGCCCGCCACAGCATCTCGGCGCGGATGCGCATGTGACGAACAGTATCGTTACCGAGGGCTGCGAGATAGACGGCGTTGTAGAGAACTGCGTGCTCTCGAGCGGAGTTCGCATCGAACGCGGCGCATATGTCCGCGACAGCGTAATCATGAACGACGTTGTGATAGGCAGGGGTGCGGCGATACAGTACAGCATCGTTGATTCGGATACCGTTATCGGCGACGGTTCGACAGTCGGTGAGCCGAAGGAGGACGGCGGAGAAGTTACCGTTCTCGGCGGAGGTATACGTCTCGAACCGGGCTCGGTTATACCCGGCGGCGCTATGGCAGACGAAAAATACGTCGAGGCACACAATGCCCGTAAGACCGAAGATTAAAACTACGGAGGATAGAGATGGCTGCATCAGGAATTATTTTTTCAAATGTCCATGACGAAAAGCTCCCTGAGCTCACCGATCGGCGGACCATCGCCTCGGTACCCTACGGATGCCGATACCGTTTTATCGACTTTGTACTGTCTAATATGACAAACTCGAACATAAACAATATCAGCGTCATCACTAATAACAACTACCTCTCGCTCATGGATCACATCGGCTCGGGCAAGGATTGGGACCTTGCACGCTCGAACGGCGGTATAAAGCTTCTGCCGCCTAACGTCACGCCGCAGGCGTACGGTACGCGCTCTCCCTCCGTTTCACGCCTTGAGTCGCTTAAGGGCGTAAACTACTATATAGCGGGCATTCCGGATGAGTATGTTATCCTTGCGGATGCCGACGTTATATGCAATATCGACCTCTCAGAGGTGCTTGCCGCGCATATCGAGCGCGACGCGCGCATGACGATAGTCGCGCACCGTCTCAGTCCGGGGCGCGCTGCGGCATCGAGCGGACTTATGTTCCATGAGGGGCAGAGCGGCTTTGTTTCGGAGCTCGCCGTCGACCCGTACGAGAGCGAGGCGGATTGCTTTGAAAGCCTCGGTATGCTCGTAATGCGCACATCGACCCTGCGCCGCGTCATTGCGGAGTCGATATCGCACAACTATACGAGCTTTACTCGCGATATAATCGCGCGGACGCTGCGCGAGCACGGCGAGGCGGGAAGAATAGCGCTGTACCACTTTGACGGGTACTATGCCGCCGTCGATTCCATCGAGGCGTACTACCGTCACAGCATGGACCTTATCACCGACGCCCGTGTGCGCCGTGCGCTGTTTGCGGTAAAAAAGCGCCCGATACTGACAAAGGTGCGCAACTCGCCGCCTACCTATTACAGCCCGTCGTCGTCGGTGAGGAATACGCTTATCGCAGATGGCTGCGTTATCGAGGGCGAGGTGGAAAACTCCATCATCTTCCGCGGGGTGCATGTCGGGCGCGGCTGTAATATACGCAACAGTATTATTATGAATAATACCGTGTGCGGCGAGAATGTTTCGCTGACGAGCGTTATCTCGGATAAATACGCTACGATCCGCAGCGATATAACCCTTGCGGGAGCCGAAACGCGACCCTTCTATATACCGAAAAATAAGATCATTTGACGGTCATATCGCGCAGCACGCCGATTGTGTTTCGCGGTTCTTGCGTCGTGTGGGATACCGCCCGCGTGCTGCCGTACGATATGACACTGCTGTTAGGAGATGTTATGAAGATACTCTATGTTGCCTCTGAGGCGCTTCCGTTCGCTGCATCGGGCGGTCTCGGAGATGTTATGGGCTCGCTGCCCGCCGCCGTTTCGTCATGTCTCGGCGAGGGCTCGGATGTCCGTGTTATAATGCCGATGTATAAATCCGTTAAGGACAAATTCAGCAGCTCGCTGTTTTTTGAGCGCGAGATATACGTTCCGCTCGCATGGCGCAGACAGTTCTGCGGCATCTGGAGCACCGAGCGCGGGGGGGTGAAGTACTACTTCCTCGATAACGAATTCTATTTCAAACGCGACTCGATGTACGGCAGCTATGACGACGGCGAACGCTTTGCGTTCTTCTGCCGTGCGGTGCTCGAGGTGATGGGCGCTGTCGGCTTCTACCCCGACATACTGCACGCGAATGACTGGCAGAGCGCGCTCTCGATAATCTATCTCAAGAGAAAATACGAGGGGATACGCGAGTATTCGGGCATCAAGACCGTCTATACCATCCATAATATCGAGTATCAGGGTAGATACGGCTTTGATATCCTCGGCGATGTTTTCGATCTCTACGAGTGGGATCGCGGCATAGTCGAATACGACGGCGACATCAATCTCTCAAAGGGTGCGATAGCGCTCGCCGACCGCGTCACCACCGTATCGCGCAGATATGCGGAGGAGATAATGAACCCGTATTATGCGCACGGTCTCTCGCATATTCTCGAATCCTGCCGCTATAAGCTCAGCGGCATCGTAAACGGCATCGACACCGACTATTACAATCCCGAGACAGACCCCGATATTCATTATCATTTCACGGCAAAGAGCCTTGCGGGCAAGACGAAAAATAAGCTCGAGCTGCAGAAGAAATGCGGCTTTGAGCCCGACAAGAATGTTCCAGTAGTCGCGATGATATCGCGCCTTGTCGCGCACAAGGGCTTCGACCTTGTTTGCCGCATAATCGACGAGCTGCTTGCCGCCGATAATATTCAGTTCGTGCTGCTCGGCACTGGCGAGAGCGATTTTGAACAGTTCTTCCGCGGGCTGTCGCAGCGTCACCCTGACCGCTGCTGTGCGATGATAGAGTTCAATAAAGAGCTGTCAAAGCAGATATACGCGGGTGCGGATATGTTCCTCATGCCGAGCAAGAGCGAGCCGTGCGGTCTTTCGCAGATGATAGCCTCGCGCTACGGCACCGTTCCGATAGTGCGCGAGACGGGCGGTCTCTACGATACCATTCACGCATATAACGAGTACGACGGCAGCGGAAACGGCTTCTCGTTCGCAAACTATAACGCGCATGAGATGATGGCTACCGTACGCTATGCGGAGAGCATCTTTGCCGACCGTAAGCGCTGGAATGCGCTCGTGCGTCAGGTTATGGGTGTTGATTTCTCATGGAGCTCGTCGGCGCGTCAGTACGTGCAGCTGTACGAATCCATGCTCTGATGCGGGGCTTGCCCGCTCACATTTTCTGATAATATATAAGAAAGGTCAGCAGATGAAAAACGGCGAAAAGAAGAACGAAAGCAAGAACAGTAAAAAGACAAAGAGCACCGCTGCGGTCGGCAAAACCGCCGCAAGCCGTGCTAAAAAGACTATAAGCGAAAAGACCCGCGAGATAGGCGACATGGTAGAGCAGGCGGCAAAGCAGGTAACGGCACCGCTCACCCGCACATATACGCTCCGCGAGCGGCTCGAGCACAAGCTCTCGGGCTACTTCGGAACGACGCCCGACACCGCGACCGAAAAGCAGATATATACCGCAGTCATTCTCTGTGTGAAGGATATGCTGCTCGACCGCAGAGGCGCGTTCAAGGCGGAGATGAAAAAGCAGCAGTCAAAGCGGGTTTATTATATGTGCATGGAGTTCCTTATCGGACCTTCGCTGCACAATAATCTCGTAAATCTCGGCATAGAGGATGAGATGCGCACCGTGCTCTCGGATATCGGCATTTCGCTCGAATCGCTTTACGAGGCGGAGCCCGACCCTGGTCTCGGAAACGGCGGTCTCGGCAGACTTGCCGCATGCTTTATGGATTCGCTCACCACCCTTGCGTATCCCGCAACAGGCTTTTCGATACTCTATGAGTACGGTCTGTTCAAGCAGAAGATAATCGACGGAAATCAGGTCGAGCTCCCCGACACATGGCTTGAGGGCGGCGACAGCTGGCTGATACCCCGTACGGATAAGACCTTCTCGGTACGCTTCGGCGGAAACGTCACCGAGAGCTGGGAGGGCGACCGCCTGACCGTAACGCACGACGACTACGACGAGGTCATAGCCGTGCCGTATGATATAATGATATCGGGCGCGGACTCGGAGGCTGTCAACAATCTGCGTCTGTGGCGCGCTAAGAGCAGCACGAATGTCAACATGAGTCTGTTTTCGCAGGGGCAGTACGAGAGCGCGATGCACGAGACGACGAGTGCGGAGCTTATCTCAAAGGTGCTCTATCCCTCCGATGAGCACGACGAGGGCAAGCTGCTCCGTCTCTCGCAGCAGTATTTCCTTGTTTCCGCATCGCTGCAGTGCATTATCGCAGACCATCTGCGCGCGTACGGAACGCTCTATAATTTCGCCGATAAGGTAGCCATCCATATCAACGACACGCATCCCGCACTTGTCGTGCCCGAGCTGATGCGCATACTCATGGATGTCTACTCCTACTCATGGGATAAGGCTTGGTCGGTAGTGACCGAGGTCGTTTCCTATACGAACCATACGGTACTTCCCGAGGCGCTCGAAAAGTGGAATGTCGGTCTGTTCAAGCTCAAGCTGCCGCGTGTCTATATGATAGTAGAGGAGATAAACCGCCGTCTCTGCGCCGATCTGTGGAAGCTCTATCCGGGCGACTGGGATAGGATATCCCGCATGTCGATAGTTGCGTACAATCAGGTCAGAATGGCTAATCTCAGCGTTGCTGCATCGCATACCGTAAACGGCGTTTCCGCGCTTCATTCCGAGATACTTAAGGACTCGGTATTTCACGATTATTATAAGGCGATGCCGTATAAGTTCACAAACGTAACAAACGGTATCGCGCACCGCCGCTGGCTCTGCGAATCGAATCCGGGGCTTACCGCGCTGCTCGACCGCAAGATAGGCAACGGCTTCCGTCTGCATCCCGAGCAGCTTGCCGATTTTGCTGCATATGCGGATGATGCTGCGGTGCTCGACGAGCTCGCCGATATCAAGCGCGAGAATAAAGCACGTATGGCGCGCTTCCTCTCCGACCGTTTCGACGTAAAGGTAGATACCTCATCGATATTCGACGTTCAGGTTAAGCGGATTCACGAATATAAGCGGCAGACGCTGAATGTTCTCCGCATAATCACGCAGTATAACTATCTGCTCGAGAATCCGAATGCCGAATTCACCCCCGTGACCTACATTTTCGGCGGCAAGGCAGCACCCGGATACTATCTTGCAAAGGATATAATCAAGCTGATATGGAGTCTCGGACGCGAGATAGAGAACACCCCGCGCGTGCGCGACCTTATCCGCGTAGTTTATCTTGAGGATTACAGCGTTTCAAACGCCGAAATTCTCATCCCCGCCTCCGATATAAGCGAGCAGATATCGCTTGCGGGCAAGGAGGCGAGCGGAACGGGCTGCATGAAGTTTATGATAAACGGCGCGCTCACCGTAGGCACGCTCGACGGCGCTAATGTCGAGATGAAGGATGCCGTGGGCGACGATAATATCTATATCTTCGGTCTTGATTCCGCGGGCGTTGCCGAGCTGTGGAAGCGCGGCTATGATTCGAGCGAATATTATCGTAAGAATCCCGCTCTGGCAGGCGCGATGAACTCGCTGCGCAGCGGCTTTGCGGGCAATCGCTTCCCCGAGCTCGTCAACTACTTTATGTTCAGTCACGGCGTTTCCGACCCGTATATGTGCTTTGCGGATTTCGAGTCGTATATGAACATTACCGAGCGGATGCACCGCGACTATCTCGATACCCGTGCATGGCAGCGCAAAGCACTGCTTAATATCGCGGGCGCGGGATATTTCGCTTCCGACCGCAGCATACGCGAGTATGCTGATAATATCTGGCATATTAAGCCGGTCGTTAAGCTGTAAGCTGCCGTAAGCGACAGTGATGCATGACGTGCGGATGATTCCCGCACCGTGCGGCAATGACGCACAGCGGTATTGGCTCGCACGGCAATAATCTGCACGGCGAAAATATACGCGGTGGATATTGCATAACGGAAAATTTGCGCGGCAGAGCCTCGCGACGGGGCTCTGCCGTGCTTACTTAGTTTTTATCAAGTTAAAACAGAGCGGAGAAAGAACATGCTCGAATGTCATAGATTTACCGAAGAAATTATCGCCGATGCTGCATATGTCGCGCAGCAGATTTACGACGCACCTTGTTCAAGTGACGCATCGTATTCATGCAGTGCGCCGCCCGCGGGCGCATTTCCGCGCGATACCGCACTTGCCTTTCGTCTGCGCTGCGACGGGGATGCAGATTCTGCGGCGCTGTATATCCATGCCGACGGGCTGTCGTCGGGCAGGGGAGAGTGCGGAATGCAGCTTGAGGCGGAGCGCTCGCTCTGCGAGGGCGGATGTCTGTTTACTATGCATGTCGGCGGCGATAAGCTTGCGGCGATGTCTGACGGCGGGCTGTTCTACTATCGTTACGAGCTGCGCTGCGGCGATGACGTGCTTCTGCTCGGCGGAGAGGATGAGCATCCTACACCGATGAAAGACGGAGCGGGCGAGCGTCAGCTGCTGCTCTACCGACCCGAGCGGGAATGCCTGCTGCCGGGCAGCTTTATCTACCATATCTTTGTCGACCGTTTCGCCTCGTCGGGCAAGCACACCGTGCGCGCGGGCGGCACTCTCGCATCCGATTGGTATACGGATAAGCTGCAGCATGCGTCGGTGCGCGGCGATGAGCTTAAGAACAACGAATTTTTCGGCGGCGACCTCGACGGCATCACCGAAAAGCTCGACTATCTCGCATCGCTCGGCGTTACGGTGATATATCTCAGCCCGATATTCGATTCACCTTCAAATCACAAGTACGACACCGCCGACTATATGCGCATCGACCCCTCTTTCGGCGACGACGAATCGTTTGCTCGGCTCTGCGGTGAGGCGCGCAAGCGCGGTATATCCGTGTTGCTCGACGGCGTTTTTAATCATACGGGCGCGGACAGCCGCTACTTTGACCGTTATTCGCGCTACGGCGGCGGGGCGTACAAAAATCCCGACTCGCCGTACCGCAGCTGGTATAATTTCGGTGCGACCGACGACGAATACGAGTGCTGGTGGGGAATAAAAATTCTGCCGCGCGTCAACTGCGCCGACCCTGGTTACCGACGCTTTATCGTTGGCGAGAACGGCGTTATACGCAGATATATGCGGCTCGGTGCGGCGGGCTTTCGTCTCGACGTTGCGGACGAGCTGAGCGATGATTTTATCTCGGATATTCGATGTGCGGTGCGTGCCGAGCGCGATGACGGCGCGGTCATCGGCGAGGTATGGGAGGATGCGTCGAATAAGATAGCATACGGCAAGCGGCGCAGCTATCTGCTCGGCGGAGAGCTTGATTCTGTCATGAACTATCCTATGCGCGAGGCGATAATCGGTTATATCATGCGCGGCGATGCCGAGCTGTTCGTGAGCACTGCGGTCGGTATCTACCGCCGCTATCCGCGCGCGGTGTCGGATTCGCTCATGAATCTGCTCGGAACGCACGATACCGAGCGCGTTCTTACCGTGCTCGGCGGGGTCAGCGGCGACGGCAGAAGCGAGGACGAGCTGTGCGCGCTGCGCATGACACGGGAGCAGCGGTCGGACGCTACAGCACGACTGCGCTGCGCGTTTGCCGTGCTTTTTACCGTTTACGGCGTGCCGTCGGTCTTTTACGGCGATGAGGCGGGGGTCGAGGGCTATCACGACCCGTTCTGCCGCCGCCCGTATCCGTGGGGGCGTGAGGATACCGCGCTGCGGGCTTTTGTCGCAGAGCTCGGCAAACTCCGCAGCGAAAGCAGCGTATACGCGCATGGCGTTTTTCGCATATGCTATGCATCGCCCGAGCTGCTTGTGTTCTCGCGCGGTGACGGTGACGAGATGCTTTATACCGTTGTCGCACGTGCAGCCGTGCGGTATACCTTCCCGTATCCCGTCCGCGCTGTCTGCACATCAGCAGAACCGCCGCAAACGGACGACGGTCATACCTTCCGTCTTGAGCCGAACACCGCATACATTTTCGCCGTAAACGGTCGCTGAGACAAGACAAAAAACAGAGGGCTCTTTCGGGCCCTCTGTTTTGATATGTTGCTTGGTGGGGGGGGGCTTTTGTTCCCGCTTGCCTTGTTCATCTGTATTTCGGTACAGTCTGCGTGTGTATTTCGGTACAGTCTGCGTGCGGAGATTCTGCTTCCGCTTGCCTTGTGCGGCTGCGGCTGCAGCTTAGTAGAGTCTCTTAAGCTGCTCGGTGAGATAATCGAAAGCGAGCTGAATATCCGCTTCGGGGGTATCGCCGCACTCGCGCTCGATAGTGAGAAAGCCGTCAAAGCACTCGTCGCGCAGCGCTGCAAGATACTCGGGGTACGGTACTGCGCCCGTGCCGAGCGGCAGCTCCTGATATGTGGTCTCGCCCGTCTTGATGCCGTCCTTTGCGTGCGTGTGAACTATGTAATCCTTCAGCACATGTACAGCTTCGACGGGGTCCTGACCACAGAGCATTACAAAGTTTGCAGGGTCAAGATTGACCTTTGCGCTCTTTGTGTCAACGCGCTCAAGTATCCCGCGCAGCTTGACAGCCGATTCGGGTCCCGTCTCAGTCGCAAAGCACACGCCTATCGAATCGCCGTATTTGCCGAGCTCCTCGATGGTGCGGCAGATATTTTTATATGCCGTGCTTTCGGGATCGTCGGGCACGTGACCGATATGTGTCGTTATGACGTGCGTATCAAGGTCGCGCGCAAGATCCATCATGCTCATGGTGCGCTTGATGCCTGCGGCGTTATTTCCGTAATCGGAAAAATCCATGCCGAAATCGGCGCAGAGCGCGGAGAAGGTCAGACCGCAGCCGCGCACAAAGCGGAGCAGGTCACGGCGGTCGTCCGCGGTGAGATTTTCGGGTGCGAGCTCGCCCTCGGTAACGTATGGCTGCAGACCCTTTGCGCCCATGTCGCGTGCGCGGAGAGCGGCATCCTTGAAGGGTATGCGGAATGAGGAGGGCATTACGCCTATCTTTAACATAGCTTATCCTTTCCCGCGGCTCGGCATATGCTGCTTGACAAAGCCGCGGCAGCACAGTATAATTTTGTTATAAATACATGACGCGGTCTCCGCGTCCGTTTATTTCGGTATGCACCGGTTGCCTCGGTCTATGCTTTATCAGAGAGCCTTTACAAGGTTCTCGGTATCGCGTGCAATCATGAGCTCCTCGTTCGTCGGGATAAGGAATACCTTAACGCGCGAATCGGGGGTAGAAAGCTCAACGATGTCAGACTGATGGTGAGCCTTTGCATTCTTCTCGGAGTCAATCTTGATTCCGAAGAATTCCATATCAGTGCAGACGCGCTCACGCAGCTCGGGGTTGTTCTCACCCATTCCTGCGGTGAATACAACGGCATCGAGACCGTTCATTGCAGCCGCATAGGAGCCGATGTACTTCTGAATCTGGTATGCCATGACCGATGTTGCCTTGACAGCGTCTGCACGGTGCTCGTCGTTCTCGCGGATTGACTTTTCAAGGTCGCGGGAGTCGGAGGAGTAGCCGTGAGTTACACCGAGGAAGCCGCACTTCTTGTTCATGTAGTTGTCCATCTCGTCCGGGGAAAGATTCTCGTTCTTCATGATGAACGTAACGATTGCGGGGTCGATGGAGCCGCAGCGCGTGCCCATTTCGATACCGTCGAGAGGGGTAAAGCCCATGCTGGTGTCGATGCACTTTCCGCCCTTGACAGCGGAGATGGAAGCGCCGTTTCCGATGTGGCAGGTAACTATCTTGGTATCCTCTGCAGGCTTACCGAGCAGCTTTATCATCTCCTCGGAGACAAAGCGGTGGCTCGTTCCGTGTGCGCCGTAGCGGCGGATGGAGTACTTCTCGGCGATGTCCGCGCTTATCGGATATGTATACGCCTTCTCGGGCATCGTCTGATGGAATGCGGTGTCGAAAACGAGAACCTGGGGGGTGTTAGGCATAATTGCCATGCAGCCCTCGAGACCCATAAGATGTGCAGGGGTGTGCAGCGGTGCGAAGGGGTGGCACAGACGCAGCTTTTCAATCACGTCGTCGGTGACAAGGCAGCTCTCAAAGAAGTAAGGACCGCCGTGCACTACGCGGTGACCTACCGCCTCAATCTCGCTCATATCGGAGATAACGCCGATCTCGGGATCGGTGAGGCAGTTGATTACGACCTGAGTAGCCTCTGCATGGTTCGCCATCCGGATCTCCTGCACATGCTTCTCACCGTCCTCGCCCTTGCGGTGAGTTATCTTACCGCCGTCGATGCCGATACGCTCGCATATGCCCTTAGCCTTGACGGTGTTCGTCGAGGTGTCGAACAGCTGATACTTCAGCGACGAGCTGCCGGCGTTAACTACAAGTACGTTCATTTTTATTTCCTCCGGAAAATTAATTATTTACACATACTGTTCCATTATAACTCAAGCGGGCAAAATTTTCAATACAAATCGAGGATATTTCCGCCTGATTTTATCAATTTTTTATCGGGAGACACATAAATGAAAGCGATTTTTATAATTTCCGAGTTCAATCTGCTTCACCGCGGTCATCTGCGGCTGTTTTCGGCATGCCGAGCGGCGGCGGGAGACGGCGTTGTTGCCGCGATAATGAGCGGTTCGGTCGTGCAGCGCGGTGAGCTCGCCGCGCAGGATAAATATGCGCGCGCTGAAGCGGCGGTGCGATGCGGCTGTGACCTTGTGCTCGAGCTGCCCGCGCCTTGGTCGTGCTCGGGGGCGGAATATTTTGCGGGCGCGGGCGTGAGCATTGCATCGGATGTTGCGACTGCGTGCGGCGCTGACGGTGCACTCTGCTTCGGCTCGGAGTCGGGCGATATCGACGGGCTGCGGCTGCTCGCGGAGCGGCTTGACAGCGGAGAATATCAGGAAAGACTCGCTGCGGAGCGCAGGGAAAAGCATGACCGCAGCGAGTCGGATATACGTCTGCGCGACCGCGTTTATCGCGAGCTTTACGGCGCGTCGTTCCCGCTCGGTGCAAACGACATACTCGGCATAGAATATCTGCGCGCGCTGCGCCGTCTCTGCAGCCCGCTGACTTCGCTCACCGTTCGCCGAGTGGGGGATGAAACGGCTACCCGCAGCCGTGCTGCGCTGCGCGGCGGTGACACGCATGAGATAAACGAGCTCTGCCCGCCCGAGATGACCGCGCTGCTGTCGGCGCAGCCCGATACGGGGCGGCTGTATCCGCTTGCACTCGACCGTTTTTCCGCCGATGCTCCGACGGTCGGTATCGACGGGCTCAGCGATGATCTGTATTACCGCATCGCCGACCGAATCACGGCTTGCCGCAGCTTTGACGAGCTTGTCGCGTCGGTCACGACTAAGAAATATACCTCAGCGCGCATCCGCCGCGTGATACTGCATGCGATGCTCGGCGCACGCACCGATATGCTGACCGAGCGCCCCGAGTTTACCGTCGTGCTCGCTGCGGGAGAGCGGGGAAAACGGCTGCTTGCCGCAGCAAGACGCAGTGAGACCGCGTTTCGCATTCTTTCGTCGACCGGCGGCGACGCAGACGACGTGCACGGTATCGCGCTGCAGCGCCGTGCCGACGCGCTTTATTCTTTGGCGGTCGGTGATGCTTCTGTCGCTATGCGGAAAAAGCATCCGTTTATCATGTAGGGTCGATATATTTTGTAGGGTCAATTTTTTTGCAGGGTCAATTTGCGTCGTCGATATGCGGGGACTCGGACACTTTGTCTTTTCGGTATTCGCTCGGTGACCTGCCGCAGTAATTCTTGAAAAATCTGCTGAAGCCGTATATGTTCTCAAAGCCGAGCGCTTCGCCCGTTTCGCCGACGCTCAGCCCGTCCGCAAGCAGTGCGCATGCCTTTTCAAACCTGACCGAGCTTAGATATTTAATAACGGTGATGCCGAACTGCTTTTTAAAATCCGCCTCGATGCAGTACTTATTTATATAGAAGCGACGCGCGAGGGTGTCGAGCGTTATCCGCTGCGTGTAATTTCCGTCTATGTAGCTCTTTATGTTCAACATATCGAGCTTCGGCGCGGCGGCGTGCTTTCGGCTTTCGCGATCAAAGCGCGAGAATACGAGATACATCAGGCCGAGCATCTTTTCTTTTATCAACAATTGATAAAAGGGCTCCTTCCGCTTGAACAGCCCGATCACCTCAAGCAGCTGCGCGCGAAAATATGCTGGATCGTCCGGCGTGAATACGGGCGGAATGTCAAAGTCGACGATGTCGCGGCGGATAAGCCCGCGCTCCTCCCGCGTCAGCTCATCGTATGTCTTATAGCAGATATAGACCCTATCGCTCAGCTCATCCGCGCACATGTCAAAGTGAACATGCGGCTGAATAAAGCTGCCTTCGGGAAGCCCCTCAAAGCGATGCACGACATTCGGGCGGAGAAAAACAACGTCGTTTTTTCGACAGATATACTCCTTGCCCTCTACCGTCAGTCGGCAGCTTCCGCCGTCGATTAATATCAGCTCGTAGTCGAAAATTATTCGGGTTCCGACCGTGAACGGCGGCTCTATGACCGAGTAGAGGGCAAGCCGCACATAGGGGGATAACATATCGTAATTCATGCTTGCCTCACTTAGATACTCAATAATTGATAAATAAATACTAACATTTGATATTGCATATGTCAATGCTTTTTCGTAGAATTCGGGTAAAGAAAAAATTACGGAGGAGCATGACCATGTTTAACGGACTTACATCCGATCTCGGCGATCTCACGCGCCTGTCGAATGCCCGCTCGCGTTCGATATCTCCCGAAAACTTTACGGGTGAAAAGGGCATGGGCGGAATGGCTACGGAGGGCACGGGCGCTGCGTTTGCAAGCGAGCTCGGCAGGGGATGGAAGATATCGCCTTCCATCGTCGTAAAGAGCGGACAGACCTTTACTCTCGGCGAGATAAACGAGCCCGGGGCGATAACGCATATCTGGATAACCCCGCTCGGAACCTTCCGCGACCTCATTCTGCGCATGTACTGGGATGGCTGCGAAAAGCCGTCGGTCGAGTGCCCGATAGGCGACTTTTTCGCGCATCCGTCGGCTGACGACGAGTGCCTGATAAATTCGCTTGCCGTCTGCTGCAACCCGCTCAACGGCTTTAACTGCTACTGGCATATGCCGTTTAAAAAGAGCGCGCGCATAACGCTCGAAAACACAAACGACCGCGACATCGTCGTATACTATCAGATAGACTATACACTGACCGACATTCCCGATGACAGCGCATATTTTCACGCGCAGTTCCGCCGTGTAAATCCGCTGCCGTACAAGCAGGATTATGTTATTCTCGACGGCATCCGCGGTAAGGGTCATTACGTAGGCACCCATCTGTTCTGGGGCTCTAACAACTCGCGCTGGTGGGGCGAGGGTGAGATGAAGTTCTTTATTGACGGCGACGACGAGTTTCCGACCATCTGCGGCACGGGAGTGGAGGACTATTTCTGCGGCGCGATGGGCTTTGCGATGCATTGGAAGTACAAGGACTTTTCGACTGCGTATACGGGCTTTTACCCGACCAAGACCGATACTCAGAATCTGTCTCAGCACAGGTTTTCCATGTATCGCTGGCATATAACCGACCCGATTCGCTTTGAGCACGATCTGCGCGTGACCGTTCAGGCGCTCGGATGGCGCTCGGAGGCAAGAGAAGAGGCGAAATATCTCCCGCTGCAGGATGATATCTCGTCGGTCGCATATTGGTATCAGTCTGAGCCGTGTCTCGACTTTCCGCAGCTGCCCGACCGCGATTATCGGGAGCTGATATGACGCGGATGTCTGCTCGAATGTGATTCGGATATAGCTCGCATATGATCCGGGTTTATTGCTGATATCTGCCGAAGTAAGCGATATATCGTATACAGACGGGGCGCTGCTGCCTCGTCTGTTTTTCGCTCGCGGTTTGCTACCCGCCGCAGCCGATAGGTCGCCGCATGCCGAGCTGCAGCCCGATCGCCGCACGCGCGGCGGAGAAGGTATTTTAGCGGCAGGGTGTACATTCGCCGCTCGGCTATTGACAATCCGCTCAAAAAATAATATAATAAAGTGATTGAATAAATTTCGCTGCGGCGATCGCTCAGGCGATGCGCCCGACAAAATCATCGTATATGAACGGAGAATTATTATGGCAGAGATAAAGGACGCAGTAAAGGCTATCGAAGCGGGCAACTACATCATGTTCCGCGACAAGCCCTTCATCAGAGAAAAGAACGCTATCTGCTATGGCAGAATGGACGACAAGTACATACTCTTCCTGCTCATACTGTCCGAGAAGGACGGAGAGGTGCTCGGTCAGACGAAGAAGATACCCGACAACGTTCTCGTGCAGATACTCAGCACGGATACGTCAAAGCCCTCGCACGAGCGTGTGGTAAAGCAGACGCAGAAGAACGGACTGTACGACGCGCTCGACATCGGTCTTATCTGGCTCGAGCAGATGAACAAGTGATAGGTGCGAAAAATGTCTGAACTTAAAAAACGCGGTGCATCCCGCACCCCCCGTATAATGCTTGCGCTCTGCGCGCTTACATGCGCCGCTGCCGCGGTGCTTGCTTCATGCGGAAAAAAGACGGACGGCGACGGCATAGGAGCCGACACATCCTCCGCCGAGTGTGACAGCATGAACGGCATAAGCGAATCCGATGCTGATTCGAGTAAGGTCTACAACGCCGCTGCGGTCAACCGTCTGACGGGTCTGCCGCTCCAAAATACGGCGCTTCATAACCATCGCCCCATCGCGATAATGATAAACAATATCAACGTCGCCTGCCCTCAGGAGGGCATAGCAAATGCCGAGGTAATGTACGAGTGCACCGTCGAGGGCGGTATCACGCGAATGATGATGCTCGTAAATGACTACGAATCGCTCCCGACCGTCGGCTCGGTACGCTCCTGCCGCGAATATTACCTCGATTTTGCTTCAAACCATGACGCTATCTACGCGCACATCGGCGGAAGCGAGGAGGCATATACAAACATCTATAACCGTCAGCCCGACGAGCTCGACGGACTGCGCGGGGATAACTTCTATTTCCGCGACCCAGAGCGCCGCGCGAATATGGGCATGGAGCACAGCGCGATGGCAAACGGCGAGCTGCTGAAGGCGGCGATAGAGAAGCGCGGCTTTGAAACCGAGATGAGCGACGACACCGATACGAGCTTTAACTTCATCCCGTACACCGAGCCGCAGAACGCGACCGAGGGCGGCGGCAGCGCCGTAAAGGTCGTTATCCCATACACGGGAGTGCATCAGCCGCGCTACGAGTACGATGAGGCGACGAACAAATACAAGCGCTGGCAGTTTATAGACTGGGCGCATATCGACGGCACGACGGGGGAGCAGATAGCGTTTACGAACGTGCTTGTCATCGCGTGCCCGCACGAGCTGCGCCATGACGAAAAAAACCATATCAACGTATACACCACCGGCTCGGGAAACGGTCTCTTCATCTCGGGCGGTAAGTACATAAACATTAAGTGGACCAAGAACGGCGTTGACGAGCCGCTTCATCTCTTCCGCGAGGACGGCTCGCCGCTCCTGCTCAACTGCGGAACCACCTTTGTCAATATCATGTCACCCGATACCATGGCTGCCATGACGGTTGAGTAATAAAAAAAGAGGTATAACAAGATGGAACTCAAGGGAAAGAAGATCAACTTTTTAGGCGACAGCATTACCGAGGGTGTCGGCGCGACCGATCCCGAGGCGATGTATGTCAACATCGTAAAGCATGATGCGGAGCTCGCTGAGGCGCGCAACTACGGCATCAGCGGAACGCGCATCGCGCGTCAGTCGGACGACGAGGGCTCGGCATACTGCGACCGCTATAGGAAGATGGACGACGACGCGGATGTTGTTGTCGTTTTCGGCGGCACTAACGACTACGGTCACGGCGAGGCTCCCATCGGACTGCCTACCGACCGCACGGGAGATACATACTACGGTGCGTGCCATGAGCTTATCCGCGGACTCATAGAGAAGTACCCGTCCGCGACGGTAGTCGTTATGACCCCCATCCACCGTGAGAACGAGGATGCGCCGAGTATGGGCAACGGTAAGCCGATGCAGCTCTATGTAGACATTCTGCGCGAGGTGTGCGAGAAGTACGCCGTTCCCGTGCTCGATCTGTGGGCGTGCAGCGGTATCGTTCCCGATGTTCCGTCGAATAAGGAAAAGCTCTGTCCCGACGGACTCCATCCCTGCAACGAGGGCAACCGCATTATCGCATCCCGTCTGATAGGCTTCCTGCGCACTCTTTGACCGATATAAGCAGCTCACTGCTGCATGGCAGCGGGTACGACCGTCGGCGATGCCGACACAAAAATTAACCCGATCGGGCGCGGCGCTGCAGTCTCCGCGCCCCGATTTCCGAAACGGAAAGGCTGAACAATGTCACAATTCAATTATTATGCCGAGAATTATACCATGCTCTGCGATTTCTATGAGCTGACGATGGCTAACGGCTATTTTGTCAAGGGAATGGCGGACAGAATCACATACTTTGATATCTTCTTCCGCGAGATTCCCGACGGCGGCGGATTTGCCATCGCCGCAGGTCTCGCGCAGATAATCGACTATGTAAAGAACCTGCATTTCACCGAGGAGGATATCGAATACCTCCGCGGCAGAGGCTGCTTTGACGAGCGCTTTCTTGAAATGCTCCGCACCTTCCGCTTTACGGGCGATATCTGGGCAGTACCCGAGGGCACGCCGATATTCCCGAGCGAGCCGGTCATAACCGTCCGCGCGCCCGCATATCAGGCGCAGTTTATCGAGACTTATCTGCTGCTTGTGTTCAACCATCAGTCGCTTGTAGCTACAAAGGCTAACCGCATTGTCCGCGCCGCAGAGGGCAGACCCGTCAGCGAGTTCGGCTCACGCCGCGCGCAGGGTGCTTCAGCTGCTATTCTCGGTGCAAGAGCCGCATATATCGGCGGCTGCTCAAGCACGGCATGTGCTATTTCGGACGAGCGCTTCGGTATCCCCGCAGTCGGCACGATGGCACACTCATGGGTGCAGATGTTCGACAGCGAGTATGAGGCGTTCGACACCTACTGCAAGCTCTATCCGACCGCTGCGACGCTGCTTGTCGATACGTATAATGTACTTAAGAGCGGTGTGCCGAACGCTATCAAGGCTTTCAAGGCGAACGGCATAACAAAGTGCGGCGTGCGCATTGACTCGGGCGACATCACATATCTTACGCGCAAGACGCGCAAGCTGCTCGATGAGGCGGGAATGTACGACTGCAAGATAGTCGTATCCAACTCGCTCGATGAGTACATCATCCGTGACACAATTCAGCAGGGCGCGTGCATTGATTCTTTCGGCGTTGGCGAGCGCCTTATCACATCGAAGAATTCGCCCGTTTTCGGCGGCGTTTATAAGCTTGCCGCTATTGAGCGCGACGACGGTACAATCATTCCGAAAATAAAGATAAGCGAGAACACAGCTAAGATAACAAATCCCCATTACAAAAAGCTCTACCGCATCTATGAGGGAGACAGCGGAAAGGCGATAGCCGATCTTATAACCGTGCATGACGAGGTTATAGACCCGAGTCAGCCGCTCGAGCTGTTCGACCCCGAGCATATCTGGAAGCGCAAGGTGCTTGAGGATTACCGCATAGAGGAGCTGCAGAAGCCCATATTCATCGGCGGCGAGTGCGTTTACGAATCGCCCACCGCATCCGAGATACGCGACTACTGCGCGGCTCAGCTCGATTTGCAGTGGGATGAGGTCAAGCGTTTTGAAAACCCGCATAACTACTACGTCGATCTGTCTCAGAAGCTGTGGGACGTTAAGCAGGCGCTGCTCTCGGGCAAATATAAGGCGTAAGAGCGGCAGCCGCCGCACAGATTTTAACGCCGATATGCGGCTGTGCGGTTGACAAAATCGGCTCCGATGTATATAATAATACAGAACTGAGTCGGACGATCGCGTGATATTATGCCGAAAGGTCGTATCATGAGGAAAGTCCGGGCTCCGCAGGGCAGGATAACGGATAACGTCCGCCGAAGGCGACTTCCGGGAAAGTGCAACAGAAAAGAACCGGATGCTTATGCATCTAAGGGTGAAAAGGCGAGGTAAGAGCTCACCGGCATTGTGGTAACACCGTGCAAGTGTAAACCCTATCCGGAGCAACACCGTTTATGGAAGCAGCGCGAGCTGATGTCTGCCCGACAGAATTCCATGGGTGGCGAGGATCGGCACGGCAACGTGACGGCAAGATAGATGATCGTCGGCGCATACGCGCTTACAGAACCCGGCTTATAGACTCAGTTCATGGGGTTGTTAAAAAATTCGTTTTTTAACGGCCCCGTTTTTTACGAAGCAGTGCAAATTTTATTCCGACCGAAGGGTCACAACGGAGTTATGCCATGTATACTTGTATAGAGGAAACGGATTTCCGCGGAAAAAGCTGCTCGGTATGCGGTATCGGCATATCAAACTATCCGCTGATAGATTTTCTGCTCTCCCGCGGCGCGATCGTTACGGCGCGCGACCGAAAGGAAGAAGCGCAGCTGCCGTGCGCCGAGGCGCTGAGGCGCAAGGGCGTTAAGCTCTGCTGCGGAGAGGCATATCTTGACGACATAAGAGACGATTATATTTTCAGAGCACCCGGTATACGCTTTGACGTTCCGGGCTTTACCGAGGCGGTCGCTCGCGGCAGTATCCTGACAAGCGAGATGCAGCTGTTCTTTGAGCTCTGCCCGTGCAGGATTATCGGCATCACAGGCAGCGACGGAAAAACGACTACAACGACGCTCATCTCCGAGATTTTAAAGGCTGCGGGGTACCGCGTTTTTGTCGGCGGCAACATCGGTCGCCCGCTGCTGCCCGAGCTCGGCAATATGACCGAGAATGACTATGCCGTAGTTGAGCTCTCGAGCTTTCAGCTGCAGACGATGACGCTCTCACCCGATATCGCGGTGGTGACGAATATTTCCCCGAACCATCTGAATTATCACGGTACGATGGAGGAATACGTCGGCGCAAAGGAGAACATTTTCCTGCATATGAGAACCGGTAGCAGACTTGTTCTGAACGCGAAAAACAGCTATACGCGCGATATGGCAAGCCGCGCCCCAGAGGGCACGGAGCTGCTTTTCTTCGGTGACGGCGGTGACGTTTGCGAGCGCGGCGGGTACATAACGGCGGGCGGAGAGCGCATTGTAAGCTGCTCGGATATTCTTCTTCCGGGACACCATAACATAGAAAACTATATGGCTGCCGTCGGTGCGCTGCGCGGTATCGCCAATGCCGATTCAGTGCATGCGGTCGCGTCGACATTTACGGGAGTTGAGCATCGCTGCGAGCTTGTCGGCGAGCGAGGCGGCATAAGATATTACAACAGCTCGATAGATTCATCGCCTACGCGGACGATAGCGGCACTCGGAAATTTTGCGCCGCGCAGTATAATTCTCATCTGCGGCGGCTACGATAAGCATATACCGTTTGAGCCGCTTGCCGCTCCGATATGCGAGCGGGTGCGCGCTGCGGTTATGACGGGCGCTACGGCGGAGAAGATATACGGCGCAGTCTCGGCGGAAGCCGAGCGCAGAAGCGAGCGCGGCGAGCCCGTACCCGAGCTGCAGATATGCCCCGATTTTGACGACGCGGTGCGCGCAGCTGCCGCACTTGCGCACAGCGGGGATGTTGTGCTGCTCTCGCCCGCGTGTGCGAGCTTTGATGCTTTTCCGAATTTTGAGGTGCGCGGCAGATGCTTTAAGGAGCTTGTCGGGCAGATAATAGGCGGGTGCGGAGACTGACGGAAGCACCCGACGCAAAAATTATGAAGGGATAAGGGCGGCTGTTGAAATAACGGCTCGGAGGGGATAATTTTCGATTTTTTCGCTATATCCCCAAGGTAACTGTTTATGTGTGTATCCGAATATACTGCGCTCACTGAGCGTCTTAAAGAACTGCTTGACCGTCTGACCGACACGATGAGTGTATCGGGCTACGAAAAGCAGAGCACCGCGACATATACCCGACTTGTCCGCCCGTATTTTGACAGCGTTACCGAGACCCCGCTCGGAAGTCTTATATGCAGAAAAAATTCGGGCAAGGACGGCGCTCCGCTGCTGCTCATCGACTGTCATGCCGATGAGATAGGCATGATGGTGAGCGAGATAACCGACGGCGGAAGGGTAAAATTTTCGCCGATAGGCGGTCTCGACCGCCGCGCTATAGTCGCGGAGACCGTAAAAATATACGGCAGCGGCGGCACGGTGAGCGGTATCGTGTGCGCGCCGAGCGCGGGAAAAGAAGAATCGTCGCTTTGCCCGCTTTCCGCGCTTGAGATAGAGACGGGGCTTGAGCCCGAGCGTCTGCGCGAGCTTGTTTCGGTCGGCGACGCGATAGGCTACGAGGGCAATCGCGCGGTGCACGGCGTCGAGTATATTTCGCGCGGCATCGACAACAGCGCTTCTATTGCCGCTGCGGTGGGTGCAATGCAGCTGCTCGGCGACGACACGGGCGGATGGGATATCGCCGTGCTGCTGTCGTCGGGCGAGGAAACGACCGCCCGCGGGGCGATAACGGGCGCTTACGCGCTCGCCCCCGACTATGCGATAGCCGTCGATGTCGGCTTTGCGCGGGTGCGCGGAACTGAGGAATCGCGGACGCTGAAAACGGGCGGCGGTGCGTCACTCTCGTATTCGGTGCTCACCGACCGCCGTCTGACCGATGCAATTATTTCCCGCGCGCGCAGCGCGGGCACGCCGATACAGACTATCGTTGAGACATCGGGCACGGGCACCGACGGCGATGCTATCATCAGTCTGCACGACGGTATACCGACGGCTGTGCTCAGCATTCCCGAGAAGAATATGCACACACCGTCTGAGACGGTCGATATCGTCGACATAGTGCTCACCGCAAGGGCACTGCGCGATTTCATCGCGGCGGGAGTTGAGTTTTAAACCGCGAGCGCTGCTGTGTGCGGCGATTGCAATGACGGCGATAAATCACACTGAGGTACCATTGATTCACGCTGAGACAGCACTGAATTACGCCGAATCACGCTGAGATAATACCGAATCTCACCGAATACTGAAAAGAAAGGAAGTCTTGCTCCGCGGAGCAGGTATGTGAACATGAACGAACGTATTCTGTCGGTTTTCAGGCAGTTGAGCGCTGCGTTTGCGCCCACGGGCCGTGAGCACGAGCGGATAAAGGTTATTGCCGATATGCTCGGCGCCGCGGGGATAGACTGCTCGACCGATCGCAGAGGCAGTCTCACCGCGGTGCTGCACGGCAGAGAGAACGGTGCGGGGCTTGCTTTTGCAACGCATATAGACTCGCACGGTATGATGGTCACATCCGTTGCAGACGACGGCGTATCGTTTGAGCGCGTCTCGGATATCCGTACCGACACGCTGTACGGAAAGCTAGTTTCCGTTCGCGGCGGCGACTGCAGCGCAGAGGGCGTTATCTGCGCCGTGCCGCTGCATCTTACCGCGCGTCGCGATGCGCTCAAAATACCGTCCGCAGACGAAATGTTTATCTCGACGGGCAATGCTGTCAATACAGACAATACGTGCAAGTCGTACTATGCTTGCGATACCGAACACGGGGTCGCTCACGATTGCTGTGCAGACGGCAGACATCCGGGCATCTCCCCCGGGGATTATATTGCAATTTCTCATTATGATGCCGTACTCGGCGACAGACTGCTTGTCTCGACATCCGCCGAGTCGTGCGGTGCTGCCTCGGCTATGCTGACGGTGCTGCTCGGGCTCTCTGAGGAGGGCTTTGTGCCGCGTCATGATATTTCGTTTATATTCGCCGTAGGCGGAAAATCCGCCGTTCCCGACGTTGTGTGCGCCGTGCGCGGGGTCGGACCGCAGGCGCTTGTCTATCTTACGTCAGCCGATACCGAGCGGACGGAGGATGGTATCGCCGTTCCGTGCAAGGTCGGCAGAGCAGTATGCTCGCCCGAGCTGCGCAGCGGTATAATATCGGCTGCCGAGCGTATAGGCGCGGTCTGCCGCACGGCTGCGGAGCTTAACGCTCCCGCGCCGCTTCGCGCACTCCAGACGGTCGGCTGCGGAGTACCCGCCGCAGTTATAGCCGTGCCGACGGAGATGGCAAACGCTGCAAGGCAGCTATGCTCGCTCGCATCACTTGAGGCGGCAGCGTCTACGATGTCGGCGATAGCAGAGTCGGACATGCTCGGCTGAGAATAGATTATACGCTCGTTTTTTAGCGTACCGCGCATTCGTCGATGGTGCGGGATATCCGAGAGTGGCGCAGGATATCGCGTGAGCGGCGCTGTGTCGTCGCGCGCGAAAAATGTCGAAAAAATATTATTGTAATTTAGGAGATCAATATAGATGGTTATTTCAGAAGAACTGAGACAGCTCAGAGATGAGGCGGAGGCGGCGCTTGCACCGCATTTCGCAAATGTTGACAGAATTTCTGCCGTATGCACCGAAAAGGTGCTCGAATCGTTCCGTGCTCATCGTGTGAGCGAGTCGCATTTTGCCCCAACCACAGGCTACGGCTACGACGACAAGGGCAGAGATACCCTTGACGAGATATATGCCGACGTACTCGGCACGGAGGCGGCTTTTGTTCGCCACAGCATCACGTCGGGTACGCACGCGCTGACCATCGGTCTGTTCGGTCTGCTCCGCCCGGGCGATACGCTGCTGTCGGTCACGGGTAAGCCGTACGACACGCTTGACAGCGTTATCGGCATCGTCGACGGCGAGAGCGGAATGGGCAGCCTTGCCGATTTCGGTGTCAACTTTAAAAAGATTGATCTGCGCGAGGGCGTATTCACCGATGCCGCGACGAACCATCCCGTATCTGATATAGTCGACCTGCCCGCCGTTGAGCGCGCGTTTGCGGAGGATAAGAATGTCAAGGTCGCTTTCATTCAGCGCTCAAAGGGTTATCTCAACCGCCCGACACTGTCGGTCTCGCAGATAAACGAGCTCATCGACTTTATTCGCGCACGCTCCGATGCTTACATATTCGTCGACAACTGCTACGGCGAATTTACCGAGGAGACCGAGCCGAAGGCAGATATTCTCGTCGGCTCGCTGATAAAGAATCTCGGCGGCGGAATTGCCGAGAGCGGCGGATATATCGCGGGCACCCGCAAGGCGGTCGACCTCTGCGGCTACCGTCTTACCGCACCCGGCATCGGTCTCGAGGGCGGTGCAACGCTCGGCACGACGCGCAGCATGTATAAGGGGCTGTTCTTCGCGCCGCATATCGTCGCTCAGGCGATAAAAACCGCAGCTTTTGCCGCATACATATTCGAGCGTCTCGGCTGCTCGGTCGAGCCGCGCTACGACACGCCCCGCAGCGATATTATCCAACTCATCCAACTCGGCAGCGCAGAGCGTCTGTGTGCATTCTGCCGCGGCATTCAGAAGGGCTCGCCCGTCGATTCCTTCGTTTCGCCCGAGCCGTATCAGATGCCCGGATACACTTCTCCCGTCGTTATGGCAGCGGGCGCGTTTACGCAGGGCTCGTCAATTGAACTCTCCGCAGACGGTCCCGTGAGACCTCCGTATACCGCATATCTGCAGGGCGGCCTGACATATGAGAGCGGAAGATACGGTATTCTCACCGCCGCTCAGTACTTCCTTGACGCCGAAAAATAACATAATATCAAAAGCCGAAGCGCCTACACCGTCATTTTTGAGTGTAGGCGCTTCGATGTTTTGAATCTTATTTCCCTGAGCAGTATTGCGTCTATTTATAAGCGCCTTCCGGAGCTTTAATTTTTTGTCTTCTCACTTTGTTTTCTCCGCGTGGGCTTTTGCTCGGCGTTTGAGGTGGACTTGGGGGCAGCCTTTGCAGAATGATTTTGTGAGGTTGTTTGGGCAGACCTTCGTGCGGTCTTTCGTGCGGGCGGCAGCAGACGCGAGATAAGGTCATTGCACAGTCGGTCTGCCGCTGTATAGTCCATCACCTCGCCGTATATCCTCTCGAGCTCAAAATGCGCCGTTTTTGCTTCAGCGAGTCTGTTTTTTGCGAGCTCTGTAAACAATTCCATCGCAGAGTCAAGCTCCGCAAATGCCCGCCCGGTTCTGCTGTCGGTGCGCAGCAGCTTTCGACAGCTTTGCATCCGCACGCCGCGCGCACGCGCGATATCTTCGCGAAGTGTTATCGCGACGCTGCCCGCGCGTATGACGCAAACATCGCCGCTCGGCGCATCAAGCCCCGCGGTATGCGGTATCCCACACGCGCACAGTCTGCGGCTGACCTCTTCAAGCAGCAGCGCCGCTGCACCGTGACAGTCGCGCAGCGCTATTATTTCGTCGGCATCCTGCTCAAGTGTCGGTCGGTAGACGTATCCACACATACCGAGCGCACCGACAGTCACCTGCGGGCTGATGATTGACTCGCAGCAAACCGATGCACGGCCTGAAACTTCAACACAGGATTGCGTACTTATTTCCCGGGAAATACTCCCGTTTCCCGCCTTTGCTTTACTGTTTGCAGCCTTTGTTTTAACGCTTACAGCCTTTTTGCCCGCTGTCTTTTCTAAGGGGGCTTTTCGGTCGGTCGCCGCTTCGTGCGATTTTGCAGCGCGCGTATATCCCGCCGTTGCTTTGCGTGTTAGCCGTGCCGCCGCAGCGCTGAGCGCATCGGTGTCGATGCATTCGCCGAGCAGCTCGAGCCGCAGCAGTGCCGCAGTACCCGCCATTCCGAGATATCGGTATGCGTTGTGATACGCTGCGGACTTATGCTCGGACAGCACGATTATCTCATCCTGATGCGCCCGCAGCAGCTCGGTATCCCAAAATGCGCCGAGGTCGATAAGATTATCCCGCCACCCGGGGGCGCTCGCCGCCTCCTCATGCGGTGCCGTACCGTCGAACAGCGCTATACCGAGCGACGGCAGAACGATACCGTCGAGCGAATCGGGGTCGGAGGAGCAGTCGTAGTATTCGACATCGCAGCCGCGCCGCTCCGCTTCCGCCGCTATCCTCCGCATAAGCGTTGATTTCCCGCAGCCGGGTCCGCCCTTGATTATGTATCTGCGCTCCTGCGCAAAGCTGGTCTTGTAGTGTGAGACAAAGCCGCCGTAGCTGTTCATGGCGGCGAAAAATTCCTTCTTCATAGAAAAAGCGACCGTTCCTTTCCCGTTGTTTTGTACCATGTACATTATATGCGGGATATGCGGAAACGGTCACTGTTCTGTCGGTTTGCTTATGATTCTTTTGATATGCCGAGTCGGGATATCGCAGCTTGATTTTGCATCGGCAAAGCTGTGCGGCGGATAGCGAAAGAATAAGCAGCGGATGCTGAGCCTTTTTTTCGGCTTGCGGCTCAGCCTCTGTTCTGCCGCAGCACCTCAAACGAAAGAATAGCTGCGGCTGATGCCGCCGACAGTGCCTCGGGAAAATCTCTGCCGTAGTCGAGGCGCACTATTTCGTCGGTCTGCTCCTTCAGCGCATGGGAGATGCCGCGCTTTTCACCGCCTATTATAAGCAGCAGCGGATAGTGCAGATCGGCATCATATACGGATACCGAATCGTCGAGGTCGGTGCCGATGATGCGAAAGCCCGCACCGCGGAAAACAGCGGCAGCGTCTGCGCCCGCCGCGGTTGCGATGTCGGCGAGCTCCGATGCGCCCGCACTTGAGCGGCATACTGTGCCCGCCGCGCTCAGCCAGTTGCGAGGGGAGAGAATTATGCCGTCTGCGCCTGCAGAGTATACGGAGCGGAGCGCGTAGCCGAAATTATACGGGTCCTCGATGCCCTCTATCATCACGTAAAAGCCGTGCTTTTTCGTGCGCGCGATGAAATCACAGTCAAGCGTCGGATATTCGCGGGGCTCGCAGTAAGCGAGAATACCGCCGTGCGTCGTGCCTGTTGCTGCGGCATCTACTGCGCTGCGGGGCGCGGTGCAGAGCTCAAATCCGAGCGCATGCGAACGTGCGCGCAGCCACCCGAGCTCTTTTTTCGCCGCAGCGGCGCGTTCCTCTGCTACGACAATGCGCTCGATATGTCTCGGCTTATAGCCGTTCTCGGCAGCTTCAAGCAGTGCTCTTACCGAGACTATACCCTCGAACAGTATGGGGTCATGTGTGTTTTCGTATATCTGCATTTGTAATTCCTTGTGTTATAGCGCATTTTCTCGTGCAGCACTGTCGTGTGTTCGCAGCGGCGGTGCTGCCGTGTTTTAAATGTCGGTATATTGCCGATTTGCCGAAGGTCGGAATCGGAAAAAATCATTTTGTAAGCCGCTCCGTCTCGGTAAGACATTCGAGATAGCCCTCGCGTACACCGGCGGTGCAATGATGCAGCGTTTCAAGCCCGCATGCATCGGCAATCGCGCGCAGCGCGAGCATGCCCGGAACAGCGGTCGACACGCGGTCGGGAACAAGAAGACCTACCATCGCGGCGGTGTCTGTGCTGCGGTATGCCTCGGCATAGCAGTCGCAGACTTTGTCAAAATCCGCCCTCCGAAGTGTGCCGCGCGATGCCTCATTGCAGCCCGTGCGGTAAGGAAAGCGCTCTCCGTCTATCTCAATATAATCTGCAGCCTCCCTGCGCGCTGCGGATTCGGGTTTTCCGCATGCTGCGGCGAGCTTGAAAAGCACACGCGCACTTCCGCCGACGAGAAATCCGTCATCGCCTGTATCGCATGTGCCGTTGATTGTACCGCAGTCTGTGCCGTTGCACAGAATTCCGCAGCTCTCAACAGCATCCAGCATGCAGCGGTATATTTCCTCGCTCTCCGACGCATTCGGAAACCTTCCGCTCAGCACAAATCGGTCGCGCAGCAGCACACAGCCGAGCGGAATGCTCACCGACCCGACAGGTTCGCTGTTTTCAAAACGAATAAGCTCGCAGCTCCCACCGCCGAGATCTACGGTCATTCCGCGCGCCGCTCCGCCTATCTCCCGCTTCATGCCGAGAAAGCTCATGCGCGCTTCATCCTCGCCCGAAAGCACGTCGATATACATACCTGTCTTTTGCAGTATCCGCGTGCACACCTGCTCGGTGTTTGTGATATTGCGCAGACTCGCCGTCGCGAATGCGTGCAGCTCGTCACAGCCGTGCGCAACGGCATCCTTTCGGTATTTCAGCAGCAGCGCGGTCAGCAGCTCGGTGCCCCTGTCGGTAAGCGCTCCGTTTTCGCGGTGTCCCGCAAGTCCGAGCGTTGAGCTTGCTGCGTAGACAAGACGCAGCTCGCCGCTTGGGCGGCGGTCGAAGATGTTCATCTTTACGGTGTTTGAGCCGATATCGGTAACGCAGTAAAGCATCGAATTCCTCCGTGTACTCATTACTGATATAATTATAACCGCGCAGCCGATATTTGTCAAGAAACAGCTACATTCCCTCGCGGAGCTTTCCGAGCGCCCGCTTTTCGATGCGGCTGACGTACGAGCGCGATATTCCGAGCCGCGCTGCTATCTCGCGCTGCGGCATGCCGCGCCGCCCGCCGAGCCCGTAGCGTAGGACGATTATCTCCCGCTCGCGCGGCGAGAGCAGGGTATCGACGCCGCGCAGCGCCTTTTCTATTCCCATCCGTCGGTCAAGATCCTCGGCTATCGTGTCCTTAACGCTGATGATATCCATGTATGTAAGCGGATTTCCGTCCTTGTCGGTGTCGATTGTCTCGCCGAGCGGAACCTCGTAGCATAGCTTTTTCCGCGAGCGGAAATACATAAGTATCTCATTTTGCAGACACTTGCTCGCGTATGTGGCAAAGTGCGTTCCGCAATCGGGGCGGAAGGTGTCTACAGCCTTGATAAGGCCTATTGTTCCGAGCGACATCAGATCATCCTGATCGGTGCCGCATGAGCCGTATTTTTTAATTATATGCGCGACGAGCCGCAGATTATGCTCAATCACCGTGCGGCGTGCGTCTGGGTCGCCCTCTGCGATTTTAATAAATAGTCTGCGCTCCTCCTCGGGCGCAAGCGGCGGGGGAAAGCTGCCAGGGGAGCTGACCCGCAGCGAAAAGAAGGAAAAACGGCCGAGCAGTGTTGAAAACGTGCTCCCGAGCAGAGAAAACAGATGTGAAAACAGCAGCATATAATGTCCTCCCGATGCCATTGCGGCGTTTTGCGGCGCTTGCGCACCGCTTCCGTTCATTATATGCGGCGAAAAACGGGAATTTCCCGCTTTGCGGCAGAAAATTCCCGTTTGCGATTTATCGGTATGCGGTTTTACTTTGCATTACCCTCGGTTATCGGCGGATTGAAGAAAGCAAAGCGGCGGCAGCCGGAAAATGCCCCGGCGCGTGCGCGAATCAACGCGTTCTCGGCGGATCCTTCGGAAAGCGCGAGCGCGGTTTATCCTGCTCGGCATGCCTGTTTGCACGTCTGCCTGCGCGGATAACGAGCAGTGCGATGCACAGCAGCAGTATGACCGCAGTGGGCATTATGTAGACAAGCGGAAGCGAGTAGGAGGGCGATTTAACGCTTGCAGTGCGCTCGGCTGCAAGATAGTTTTCGAGATACGCATCCTCATAGCGGACTGACAGCCCGACGGGGGAGGATATCATCATCGTCGGCGAGCCGATATATTCGCCGCCTTCGCCGCGCAGCATTATCACCATACGGTCGGTGGATTTGAGTGCAGGGTAATCCGAGAGCGGCAGGATTATTCGGTTCCATTCGCCCGGAGTGACCGAGCAGGAGGAGATGATATAGCTGCTGCCGCTGTACAGCATGATATCGAGCCGTACCGATTCGATACTGTCGGGCAGCTGCGATACGAATGCCTCCATGCTGAGACTGTCAAAGGGCGAGAGATCGCGGGTATATTCAAATACCGAGCGGATGCAGCGGTGCGACGGGTCGGAGATATCCTCGAGCTTTGCTACAAGCGCGTTTTTGTGTCCGAGAATGTCGGAGACGCCGAGCGACTGACAGCCTACCCCTGCGCGCCATCCGTCCGCGGCGGTGCCCGACAGGTCGAACAGCTCCGCCGAGCCGAGATAGAAGGGCAGGTCTGAGTCCGCCTTTACCGACGTTACAGCCTTTGTTATCAGCGAGAGCGCGCTCTCATCGATGAGCTCGCTCCATTCGGTGCAGGAGCTGTCATAGAGTGCGGCATATTTTGCAAGCAGCTCGGATGCAGACGAGGTGTCTATGTACGTCAGCACGTCGCTCGGCACGCGCTTAATAAGCTCGGATGAACAGATGAACTCGCCGACAAACGGAGCTTCTTTTCCTATGAGCGAAAGATAGAGGTGGATAAGCCCCGCGGAAAGAAGCTTCGAATCTCTCCCCGCGCCGCCCGATACCGCGTACACGGATATTCTGCGCGGCATATCCGAGTATTCGAGCGACGGCGAGAGCAGCATGTCACACAGCAGTGAAATGTCGGCACCCGACATGCGGTCGGCGCTCACCTCTTCACCCTCCGCCGCATCTGCGGGAACGGTGAGCAGCACCAACCACGGCAGCTCGCCGCCTATCCGTGTCTGAGCCGCTACCGCCGTGAGCAGCAGCGACGCGGGATATCTGCTTCTGCCGTCAGCCGAAAGACCGCCTGTGAGTCGCGATGAAAGCGGGAGATAGACGGGAACGGCGCAATCGGATGCGGTATATGTTATGCGCAGCAGCTCGGCACAGCGCGCGGAATATTCGGCGAGCATGCCGTCCGCGGCATATTCCTCGGGCACAGCAGTGTCGGCATCCGCACCGACTACGTAGCCCGCAAGAGCCGATTTTCCGTTAAAACGCTCGGTCAGTACACGGATAACGGCACTGTACGCGCGGACGGTCTGTTCGTTCCGCGTATCGGGCAACATATAGCTGCCGCCGCGGCTGCCGGTGCTGAGCATGGATATCTCGCCGCTCGACGACGGTATTTGCAGACGCAGCAGAAGCGATGAGCCGAGTCCGTCGTATGCGCGTACCGCGCTGTCAAGCTCGGTCAGCCGTTCGGGGCGGAAATAATACTCGTCTCCGCCTATCGTTATGCTCTCGGTCGTAGGCTCGGCGGAGAGCAGCGATGCGATGTCGAGTTCAAGCACGGCACAGCTCGAACCGAGCAGCGCGGCATCGGTCGGGTCGCCCGAGATGCCCTTTATCGGCGCGTTCGGGACTGCCTGCCGCTCCTTTGCGGCGCTCGGTGTGATACCGTGATCGCGGAAAACGATTGTCATTCCGTCGCCCGTGCGTATCACGGCGGTGAACTTCTTTGACATGTATCCGTCTACCCTGAGCTTTACCGAAAACGTCTCGTCAACGCCGACGGAAGCAACGGGGGAGAGCGGCGTAAGGGTCGCGGTGTCGCTGCTCTGCCATGGGTCAAGTGCGTAGACGTATATCTTCGAGCCGCTGTATTTTGCGGCAATATTCGTGTCAAGGCTGCCCGATATCGTTATCTCGCCCGTGCCCGAATTATAGCGGCAGGAGTCGCAGCTGCCCGCGAGCAGACCGTCCGAGCAGGGAAGGTAGGCGGGCACGATGCCGAGCAGCGAAACATCGCCGCCGCTGCCGTCGCTGAGTGTCAGCTGCAGCGATTCGGGAGCCTTATCGGGGAGCGGGAAGGTGTAAACCGTTATATTGCCGCCGCTCGGTGCAAAGGTCAGCGGTTCATATGCGGGCACGGCGCTGCCGTAGCTGCCGTCCGTCATATACGTGCATGTCATACTGCCGACGGGTTTATCATGCATCAGCAGCACGGAAAGCGAGCTGCAGCCCGAAAAGCTCTCGCTGCGCAGCTCGTCAAAGGTAAGTACGAAGGTCTCGTTCGAGAAGGTATAGCGATAGAGAGCATTCAGCTCACCGCCGATATTTACCGAAACATCGTTTGAGAGCATGAGATAGCGGTGCGCGGCATCCTCGCGCGAGAATGCGAGACCGTCGAGCATCATCGTTCCGTCGCCGTCACCGTCGCCCCGTTCAACGCCTACGACGACGCGGGCAATCGCTGCGGGACCGTAGATAGAGCCGTGCATGCCGCTGATGTCCGCAAAAACGGCGTTCCAGCCGTTGCCGCTGACGGTAAAGCGCTCGGTGAAAACAAGATATTCCGAAACATATATCTCGACGAACATCGTCTCACTCTTACTCGAGCAGAGATTGACGGCAAACGATACCGTGCTCACCGAATGAAAATCTATCCCTTCGGGCGAGCCCGATGCGGGCCCCTCGGCAATTACATATTCGTCGTCATTTTCGAACTTCGCAAACTCGCGGCAGACCGACGTTTCGTCAGAATGCGGATAGTGCAGCTGCATGCAGAGCCCGCCGTACAGCGAGCGGTACGGATAGACCGAATCGCCGCTTGTGCTCGAGATTTCCATGCCCGCCGAGCTCCAACCGACCGCCTGATTGTCGATGATAAGGTCGGTGCTTGACTCATAGAGTCTGCTGTCCGCGTTTTCTATCACGGTCATGCTGCCGTCGCGGTGCACGCCGAGCAATGCTGCATCCGCCGCCTCACGTGAATCAAAGCGGAAGCCGTCGGCGCTCTCGCTCTCCGCGCTGCTGACGCTAAGCATTGCTTCGCCGCCCGCCGCAGATATCTGCGGCAGAGTCTGAGCGAGCAGACAGAGCGACAGCGCGGCAGACAGTGCTGCGCGCAGGGAATATTTTTTGTTGCTTCCGTGCATGGTGATGTTCTCCGTTTTACTGTGCATACGCATGTGCGTGTGCGGTCGGTTTCCTGTTATGTACGTGTTGCCCGCGTCGGGTGGTGCGGGCGTATGGGGATTTTCGGTTTGGAAGATTGTTTTGCCTCTCATATTGTAACATGGATTTGTAGAATTTTTGTTAACACGAATTAATTTGCCTAATTTATAAAACACCGTTGATTCGCACGCAATAATGTGTTATCATAATACACGGGAAGCAGGCAAACGCCGCTTCACCCGAGCATTTCATTCCTACAGAGGAGAAATATCAAAATGGACAAGAATAAAAAACTTCGCATAGGTATCATCGGTACCGGCGGAATTGCGAATCCGCATCTCGACAGCTATCTTAAGCTCGACAACGTAGAGGTTGTTGCGGGCGCTGACCTTGTACCCGGAAAGGCTGAGGAGTTTTTCCGCGCACACGGGCTTGAGGGTATCCACTGCTATTCGAGCCACAAGGAGCTGATAGACAACGAGCCCGATCTCGACGCCGTGTCTGTCTGCACCTATAACCGCACGCACGCGGAATGCACTATCTACGCGCTTGATCACGGTCTGCATGTGCTGCTCGAAAAGCCCTTCTGTGTAACTATGGATGAGGCTAAGGCAATGATGGAAGCAGAGAAGCGCTCGGGCAAGATTCTGACCATCGGATTCCAGCCCCGCTTTGACGCTAATATGCAGATGATAAAGAAGATTGTTCAGTCGGGCGAGCTCGGAAAGATATACTACATCCAGACGGGCGGCGGCAGACGCCGCGGTATACCGATCTCCCGCGGAAACACCTTTATCCGCGACGATACAGCGGGAATCGGCGCTATGGGCGATATCGGCTGCTATTCGCTCGATATGGTGCTCAATGCCATCGGATATCCAAAGCCTCTTACCGTAACGGGCTATACATCTTCCTTCTTCGGACGTGACCCCGAAACGTATATCAACTGCGGACATCCCGAGTTTGCGGAGGAGTTCGGCGTTGACGATTTTGCCGCAGGCTTTATCCGTCTCGAGGGCGGTATAATTCTTGACTTCCGCATCTCGTGGGCTATGAATATGGACACCCCCGGTGACACCCTCATCCTCGGTACAAAGGGCGGCCTCCGTATCCCCTCGACCGACTGCTGGAACGGCTCCGTCGGCGGTCCTATGAAGATTTATAAGACCGTTGCGGGTGCTGAGACCGAGATGACTATCCCGATTATAAACGACGGCGGCGGACTGTTCGAGCGCAAGGTAAAGGCGTTCGTTGACGCTATCGTTACGGGCGGCAGCTCGCCTATTCCGTCGAGCCAGATCGTTATAAATCAGGCAATCATTGACGGTATAGTCAGAAGTGCACGTTGCGGCGCTGAGGTTACCGTTGATATTCCGAATATTAATTAAAATGATTTGATACTTAAAATCCGACTGCTGAATTATTTCGGCGGTCGGATTTTTTTTGATGCTATTTCGGCGGTCGTTTTCATATATGTGCGAGCTGCGCACAGAGATATTACTGTCAAATATATAAAAACAGACCGCCCCGTGAATAGATAAGACAGGGCGGTCTGCGTTACAGCAAACAATATTTTGTTTTTTTCCGCACAGCGGGGATATCAAGCCTTTCGGCGAGCGGCTTTACGGTTCGGGCGGGGCTTACTGCTCGACCTCTACCATCTCGAATGCCTCGAGAATATCGCCCTCCTTGATGTCGTTGAAGCGTTCGAGACCTACTCCGCACTCGTAGCCCGAGTTGACCTCACGAACATCATCCTTGAAGCGGCGCAGCGAGGATATCTTATCCTCGAAAATAACGATACCGTCACGGACAACGCGGATCTGCGCGCTTCTCGTGATCTTGCCGTCGAGGATATAAGAGCCGGCGATGGTACCGATGTTGGGCACATGAATAGCCTGACGCACCTCTGCATGGCCGAGCAGATTCTCCTTGAATTTCGGAGCGAGCATACCCTTCATAGCGGCCTGAATCTCCTCGATGCACTCGTAGATTATACGGTAGGTACGGATATCGACCTTCTGACGCTCTGCGGTATCGAGCGCGTTTTTGTCGGGACGTACGTTAAAGCCGACAATGATGGCGTTAGATGCAGATGCGAACATAACGTCGCCCTCGGTGATTCCTCCGACAGCGGAGTGAATGACCTTGACCTTGACCTCGTCGTTCGAGAGCTTTTCGAGCGAGCTTTTGACTGCCTCTGCAGAGCCGCCGACATCAGCCTTAACGATAATCTTGAGCTCCTTGGTACCCTCGGAGATCTGAGCAAAAAGGTCGTCGAGGCTGACGGTCGCGTTCGACTTGAAGGATGCTTCCTTCTCGCGCGACTTGCGCTGCTCGGCGAGCTCGCGTGCCATACGCTCGTTTTCAACTGCGTTGAACTCATCGCCCGCTGCGGGAACTTCGTCGAGACCGATTATCTCAACAGGAACGGAAGGACCTGCGTCCTTTACGTTGCGTGCCTTATCGTCTATCATAGCGCGGACTCTGCCGACTGCGGTGCCCGCGATAACAACGTCGCCTATATTGAGCGTACCGTTCTGAACGAGCACGGTAGCGACGGGTCCGCGACCCTTATCGAGCTTAGCCTCGATGACCGTACCCTTAGCGCGGCGGTTCGGGTTAGCCTTATATTCCTTGACCTCTGCGATGAGAAGAATATCCTCGAGCAGGGTGTCGATGCCCATACCCGTATGTGCCGATACGGGAACACACATAACGTCGCCGCCCCATTCCTCGGGGACGAGCTCGTACTTTGTCAGCTCCTGGAGAACGTTATCGGGCTTTGCGCCGGGCTTATCCATCTTGTTGATGGCGACGATTATCTCGAGCCCTGCATCCTTTGCATGGTTGATTGCCTCGATGGTCTGCGGCATGATACCGTCGTCGGCAGCGACGACTATGATGGCGATATCCGTAGCCTTGGCACCGCGCGCACGCATTGCGGTAAATGCTGCGTGACCGGGGGTATCAAGGAAGGTGATGTCCTTGCCGTGAATGTTTACGCGGTATGCACCGATGTGCTGAGTAATACCGCCCGCCTCTCCTGCGGTTACGTTTGCATTTCTTATCTTATCGAGCAGCGAGGTCTTACCGTGGTCGACGTGACCCATAACGACAACGACGGGTGCGCGCTCGATGAGCTTGTCGTCGCTGTCCTCGGTATCGTCAAACAGACGATCCTCGATGGTGACAACAACCTCCTTGGTCGCCTTTGCGCCGATATCCTCGGCTACGTACAGCGCGGTATCAAAGTCGATATCCTCGGTGACGTTAGCCATAACGCCCGCGCTCATAAGTCTCTTGATGACCTCCGCTGCGGTGACCTTGAGTCTTGCCGCAAGGTCGCGTACGGAGATGGACTCGGGGATTGTTATCTCGAGCGGCTGCTTGGGCGTGTTATCCTGCTGCTTCTTGCCGCGCTTATCCGCGCCTATTCTGTTCTTGCCGCCGTGGGTTCCGTAGGCGTTTCTGCCCATCGGACGGCGTGTGTTCTTGCCTCTGTCGCCCGCGCCGCTCTGTTTCTTTGCGCCGCTGTTCTCTGATACAAAGCGGTCGAGCTTTTCATCATAGCGCGAGAGATCGACGGACGATGTACGTGTATCGACGATGCGCGTTTTCTTTGCGGATGCGGTCGGCTCGGTGAGTATCTTGCCCTGTTCCTCGTTCGATGTGTTGCGCTGCAGCATCTGATTTTGCTGTGCGAGCTTCTGCTGGCGCTGCTGATTCTGACGCATGAGATTCTGCTTCATCTTCGAGTTTGCCTTTGCCGCTATAGCGTCGGGGCGGGGAGCCTCGCGCAGCTGTTGCATACGCTCGCTCCGACCGTGCTGAACTCGCTTCTCGGCTGCCTTTTCGGCTGCGGCTCTTGCGCGCTCTTTCTCCTTTTCGCGCTCAGCGTCGGCATCCTTCCGCTCGGGCTTTGCCTCTGCATTTTTTTCTGCCCTTGCGGGCTCTGCCGCCTTCTCGATATGACCGTCACCCTTTGCATGCTTCTCGGAACTCTTGCGTGCGGGCAGACCGAGATCGAGCTTTCCGCCGATGTAATCATCGATGCTGACCTCATGTGCAGATGCGGTCAGGGTGTCGATCACATAGCCGAACTCGTCGGGTGTGAGCTGATGTGTGATGCCTGCATCGCCTCCGGGCAGGAGTCCCGTGAGCTGCTTGCTCTTGAGTCCGAGGTCCTTTGCGAGGCTGTTGATTCGGTATTTCTGGTTTGATATCATATATCTATTCTACCTCCTGTGTTGTGCTTTGCTTGTTTGCTGTATAACCGATAGGATCTATGCCTTTGCACATTGCATATATAACGCGTCCGAAATTCGGGTCGGTGAGTGCCGCTGCGCCTACCGCGCTGTGCCGTCCGATGCATTCTCCGAGCCGCTCCTTGTCGATGGGGAGCAGGTAGAGTGATGTGCCGCATGCACGGCAGCCGCGTGCGGCGCGGTCTGCGGTGTTCGGTGCGGCATCGGATGCAAGCAGCAGTGCGTCGGTCTTGCCCGACCTTGCCGCTTCAAGCGACATATCGGTACCTGTTATGAGTGCGCCCGCTTTTTTTGCAAGCCCGAGCATGCCGCACAGTCGCTGTACGGTCCGCTCGTCAGGTGCGCTTCTTTCGGAGCTCTCGGTATCTGCCGCGCTGCCCGCAGGGGAGGCGGCAGCCACGGTGCTGTGGTGTTCGGTGCTTCGGAGCTTATCCTTCATCTTCGTTGAGCAGCCGCATTACCGATTCGCGGAGTTCGTCGGTCGACTGCGCCGACAGACGGCGGATCATTCGCCCGCTTTTGAGTGCTTTTTTAAGACAGCTCTCCGAGCGGCAGATGTATGCGCCGCGCGACTGTGACTTTCCGCCCGGGTCGAGCGACAGACTGCCGCCGTCGTTTACCGCGCGCAGCAGCTCGTGCTTCGAGCGGCGTTCTCCGCAGCCCTCGCAGCGTCTTGTCGGCGTATACTTCGGCGTGTGCTTTGCGTCGGCGGTGACACGCGCATCTGCCTGAGCTGCTGCATCAACAGTAACTCCGGAATTTGCTGCGGCTGCCGTATCTGCTGTGCGGTGTGCCCCGGTGCTGCCATTTTCGGTATCGGACATGCTCTTGCCTCCTTCGTCGCCTGACCGACATGCCATCGGCTCGGGCGTATCAATGCAATGTGTGCTTATCCTATTCTGTTCCTGTTATATTCCTATTCTATTCCCGTCACTGTGCCTTGATGTCGATCTTATAACCCGTAAGACGCGCGGCGAGACGTGCGTTCTGACCCTCCTTGCCTATTGCAAGAGAGAGCTGCTCGGGGTCGACAATGACGCGCGCGGAACGGTCGTCCTCGATGATAACGTTGCGTACCGTTGCGGGAGCAAGCGCGGAGGAAATGTATTCCGCAGGATCCTCGCTGTACTTGACGATATCAATCTTTTCGCCGTTAATCTCGCGGGTGATGTCGCTGATACGGATACCGTGATTACCGATGCACGCACCGATGGGGTCAACATTGGGGTCGTTGCTTGCAACAGCCATCTTGGTTCTTGAGCCTGCCTCGCGGATGATGTTCTTTATCTCTACGGTGCCGTCCTGTATCTCGGGAACCTCAAGCTCGAACAGACGCTTAACAAGTCCCGCATGCGTACGGGAGAGCGTTACGAGCGGTCCGCGGGTCTCTCTGCGTACCTCGATAACATATACCTTGATGCGGTCGCCCTCGTGATAGACCTCACCGGGTATCTGCTCCTCGGGGAGCAGGGCAACGCGGCTTGTCCCCGTATCTACGATGACTGCGCCGTTTGCCGTCATGGTCTTATAGACGGTCGCGGTGATGATCTCTTCCTTCTTATTCTCGTACTGCTCGATGAGCATTCCGCGCTCTGCCTCGCGTATACCCTGGATTATGACCTGCTTAGCGGTCTGAGCGCTGATACGGCTGAACTTCTGCAGCGGTACCTCTATCTCGCAGATGTTGCCGACCTTTGCTCCGCGGGTGACGCGCTTTGCGTCGACGAGCGATATCTGCTTGTCGGGGTCGGTGACCTCGTCAACGATCTCCTTGAGCTCGACCATTCTGAACACCTTTTTCTCGGGGTCGAGAATGATGCGTATCTCGCAATCGCCTTCCTTTTCATGCTTGTATGCCTTGGTCAGAGCCTGCTCGACACGGTCGATGATAATGTCGGTCGGAATACCTTTCTGCTTGCCGAGCTCATCAATTGCCTTGAAAAAATCTGCGTTCATCTGTTTTCCTTTCACTTCTCATTTAATTTATGTATACAGCTTGCAAAGCCGGGCTTTTATGCAGCTATGTCTGCGGTGCAGACGGTCAGTCTCCGAAATCGTACCAGATATTCGCGCGGGAGATGAGGTTCCACGGAACGATCAGCCCGTTCTCGGTGCCGTCCTCTACGGTCACATTCTTCGTTTCGGGGTCGAATGCGATCATCGGTGCGATTATCTGCTTGCTCTTTGTGCGTTCGTCGCCCTCTATCGGGGCAAAGAGCTTAAGATTTACCGTCTCGCCGATGCACGCGAGAAAATGCTCGGGCGTGCGCAGACGGCGCTCTATTCCCGGACTCGATACCTCGAGCAGATAGGATTCCTCTATCGGGTCTGCCTTGTCTATGAGCGGATCTATCGCGCGATGGACCTTTTCGCAGTCGTCGATGTCTATTCCGTCCTCGGAATCAATGGTGATGCGCAGATGCATATCCGCGCCCTCCTTGACATACTCGACGTCCCATATGTCGTAGCCGAGTTCCGTAACGGTGGGCTCTATAAGCTCACGGACGGCGTTTGCCGTTCCCTGTGTACTGTTTTTTGCCATTCGGGCTCCTTTCGGGTTAAGCTGTATTCGCTCGCCGTCCTGCGGAAAATATTGCCTCCGCAGACGGTCGTTATATAAAGATTAAAGAGCAGGACGAGCCTACTCTTTAATATCACAATATTGAGCTTGGTACATTATACCACACATTATGGGAAAAATCAAGGGGGTTACAAAAAAAACATATCTTTTGCGAAAAAAATAATATTTTTATGTTTCGCCGTGAGCGGGCGTTCGATTTTTTTGCGAACCCTATCGCGATTTTCACGCTGCAAGCCTATTCTTGCACTTTACCGACGTACTCTCGCGCACGAAAGCTCAGCCTTCCTCGCTTCCGCTGTCCGTGCTTTCCGAGTCCGGCGACTTCTTTTCCTTCTTGTTTCCGCCCATCATCTCATCAAAGGCGCTGTCGAATTCCTCGTCGCTCTCGGTCTTTTCATCACGGGGAAGGGCGGCTCCGCAGTGCGGGCAGAACGAAAATGTACTTGCGACCGTGCGCTCGCAGCCCGGGCAGCGCACAGAGCCCGAAAGCCGACCGATAGCCTCCTCGGTCTGTTCGATGCGGGCGAACGTCTCGCGTATCTGCTCGGAGATAGCGTCGCTTTCGTCGACCGCCTTTGAGCAGCGAACGGCGTAAACGTTCTCTCCGAGACAGCGGTACAGCTCGTCAAGGTGTGCCTTTTCCTTGGTCAGCCTGAGCTTGAGCGATGCGAGATCCTTAGCACCGACAGCGTTCTTCTTAACGTTTGACCATATCCCGTCAAAATTGATTGCCATTGCGGTATTCCGCCTTTCGTGTAGTTTTTTTCGGTGTCGCCGTGAAACGGAGGATGTGACCGTATCGACGACAGCGGATGATATTTTTCGATGCTGCGCGTTGCGGGAAGGTGACCGTGTCGACGCGGCAGGGAGATCAATAGTAAAGATTCAGCGGTGCATCCTCTATGGGATGCGCCTTTATTATATCATCGTTTATAACGACGGTGTCGGCGAGTGCGTCGAATTTTTCGGTATAGCTCTCGCGTGACGCATTGTCGCGCAGCTCGGACAGCTGCTCGGATTCCGTCTCGTCGAGCGCATCAAGCTCGGGCAGCGGGAGCTTTATTGCGATATAGGTTACGGCGTCTGTTTCTATGCGCCGCACCTCGCCCTCCGACATTTCGGCAGCCGCCGCAACGAGGTCCGCACCGTAGGTGTCGGTCTCCGCAGAGGAAACAAAGCACCCGCTTGTATAGTATGACATATCCGCGTCGGAATATTCCGACGCGAGCTCCGACCAGTCGGCACCGCCGCGCATCCGCTCGTATACATCGGCTGCAATCGTCTGCTTTGCCGCCTTTTCTTCATCGGTCATCTCGGAGACGGTTATGTTTCCGCTTTTGTCGTAAACGTACGCTCCGTTTCCGTCCCGAACTGCCTTGTTTTCAGTGTACAGCGTTACGAGACCCAGCAGCGAATAGTTCGACTTATAAAACTCCGACAGCTGCACATCTGACAGACGCTCGATGCCGCTTGTGCCGAAATAGTAGTCATACACCGCCTGCCATTTTTCCTCGGCTATGTAGATATCCTTGAGCCCGTCGATATTTATCCCGTAGCGGGAAAGATCGGAGTTGAGCGCGGGGCGCGAGCCCGCGTACTCGAGCTTTTCATTTATATCGTCGTTTACCTGCGCGCTGACCGAGCTGTCAATTTTCAGACCGAGCACGCGGAACTGCTCGACGGCTATCGCAAAATTGCGCACCGTCGTTCTTATCCGCTCCTCTGCGTAGTCGGCGTAGCTCTGACCGCCGGGTGCTTCAGATCTCCACAGCTCGGCACTGTCGCTGCCCCCGCCGTAGGTGTAGACGAAGTTTGTCTTATATGCCGAGAGCCAGTACGAGTACATCCCCTCGGTTATTTCGGTGTCTCCGCAGGTCATTGCCGTCTGCTTCTTTCCACAAGCGGAAAGCGAGAGCAGGAGCACCGCCGAGACTGCAAATGCCGCGGCGGTGCGTATCGCCCTCTTAAAATTATATGCTTTCATATGATATCCGTTCTCCGACGGGCGGTATCTGCCGCCCAAATATTTATTTTTGTTAATTGTAGCTTAAGAATCGGTGGTTTTCAAGGCTGTTTCTTCTTGAACTTGTATATATTTTGCAAATATTTCACACAACAGCGACAGCGTGTCGACCCCGTTTCGTATACGGTAGGTAACATACGGCTGTGCGCCGAGCGAAACGAGCAGCTTTCCGCTGTAGATGTGCGAAAGCTCCGCCCATACGGGCAGCTGCATCATGCGCGGAATTATGACGACACAGCCGTTCTTCTGCTCGACGCGCGTCATGCCGCATGCGCCGGACAGCGCACGGATGAGCGAGATGCGCAGCAGATTCTTTGCCTGCACGGGCGGCTCGCCGTAGCGGTCGCTCAGCTCGTCGAGAATATCGTCGTAATCATCGGGGCGCTCGATGAGCGCTATCTTCTTGTATGCGTCGATGCGCTGCGCCTGACTTCCGATATAGCTCTCGGGCAGGTAAGCGTCGTATGCGAGCGCTACAGTGCACGCGGGCTTTTCCTTCTTTTCCTCGCCCTTTTCCTCGAGTATCGCCTCACTTAGCAGCTTCATGTACATGTCGTAGCCGACGCTGTCTATCTGACCGTGCTGCTCGGCACCGAGCAGATTTCCCGCACCGCGGAGCTCAAGGTCGCGCAGCGCTATCTTAAAGCCCGAACCGAACTCGGAATAGTCGCGCACCGCCTCAAGCCGTTTGTCCGCTATCTCGGATATGACCGCGCCGCGCGGGTAGGTAAAGTATGCATATGCGCGCCTGCTCGAGCGTCCGATACGTCCGCGCAGCTGATGCAGCTGAGACAGTCCGAGACGGTCGGCGCGCTCGACTATCAGGGTGTTTGCGTTAGGCACGTCTACGCCCGTTTCGATTATCGCCGTGCTGATAAGAACGTCTATCTCGCCGCGTATCAGCTCGGTCCATATATCGGATATCTGCTCGCGGTCCATCTTTCCGTGCGCAAAGGATATGCGCGCCTCGGGTATCAGCTTGCGCAGCGCCGCGCAGGTCTGCTCGATGGTCTCAACGCGGTTGTGCAGCCAGAATACCTGACCTCCGCGGTGCAGCTCCTTGCGTACGGCGTCGGCGAGAACGACCTCGTCGTATTCGAGCACGAAGGTCTGCACGGGGAGACGGTCGCTCGGCGCTTCCTCGAGTATGCTCATGTCGCGTATGCCGCTCATAGCCATATTGAGCGTACGCGGGATGGGCGTTGCCGTCAGCGTAAGAACATCGACGTTGCACGCGAGCTGCTTCAGCTTTTCCTTCTGCGCAACTCCGAAACGCTGCTCCTCGTCAACAATGAGCAGACCGAGATCGTGAAAGGCGACATCCTTTGATATCAGCCTGTGCGTGCCGACGATGATGTCTGTCTCACCGCGGCGCAGTGCTGCGAGCGTCTTTTCCTGCTCGCGCGGGGTGCGGAAGCGTGAAAGCACGTCGATATGTACGGGGAATCCGCGCATACGCGACAGAATGGTGCGGTAGTGCTGCATAGCAAGTATGGTGGTAGGCACGAGTATCGCGACCTGCTTGCCGTCCGATACGGCTTTGAACGCCGCACGCAGCGCGACCTCGGTTTTTCCGAAGCCTACGTCTCCGCAGAGCAGTCTGTCCATCGGACAGCTGTCCTCCATATCGCGCTTGATGTCGCTGACGGCTGCAATCTGACCGTCGGTCTCCTCGTATTCAAATGCGCTCTCGAACTGCCGCTGCATGTCGTCGTCCGCATGGAATGCGTGACCCGGTCGGCGCTTGCGCTCGGCGTACAGAGCAATCAGCTCCTTTGCCATCTCGCGCGTCGCAGCCTTTGCTTTCGCCTTTGCCTTGCCCCATTCGCGCCCGCCGAGCTTTGACAGACGTACGGTGTCGTCCTCTCCGCGCGCGCCGATATATTTCGAGAGCATATCGAGCTTGTCGGTGGGGATGTAGAGCAGGGAGTTGTCGGCATATACGAGCTTTGCATATTCCTCGGTAACGCCGTCATGGGTTATGCTCTCAAGTCCCATAAAGCGTCCTATGCCGTGTATGTCGTGCACGACGTAATCGCCGACGGTGAGGTCTGCATACGACATTATGCGTTCACGCGCCGACTTTCTGCGCGGTGACTTTGCTTTGCGGGACATTGCGGCTTTGCCGCCGACGGTCGCCGATTCGTACATCGACAGCAGAGCAAAGCGCGATGTTGTCAGCTCAAAGCCCGAAACGGCGACGGGACCCGTCACGACAGCTATGCGTCGGTCGTCGGGCAGCTTCGCATCCGCCTCGAGCTGTACCACGGGTATCTTCTCCTCGCGCAGCAGCTCTGCGGTGTTTGTCTGCATCGCCGCGCTCTCGCAGAGGATAACGGTGCGGAAATCGTGCCTGAGATAGAAGTGTACATCCTCCAGCAGCAGCTCGCGGTTATCGCCGTAGCAGACGGTGTTTTTCGTGACGAACGAAAAAAGACTGTCGCTGCGCACCGCGTGCTGAGTAATAAAGGTATCTATATACGCGCTGACCGTGCTGCGCATAAAGCTGTCAAGCCGCTCGCGCGGCGCAGCATAATCCGCATGCTTTCCGTAGACCTCGCCGCCTGAAATGAGCGAGCGCTGCATCTCCTCCTCGCGCGCCCTGCATGCCTTGAGTCGGTCGCGGACGGCGTTCTCCTCGACTATGCAGCAGAGCGTCGGTGCGGAGATGTAATCGAGCAGGCATGCCCGCTCGGGATAGATTACCGATATGTATTTGTCGCGGAAGCATATCTCGCGGTCCGACGAGAGCATTTCGAGCTCGGAGAGCAGCATGTCGCGCACGCGGTCGTCCTTCACGCGCTTGCTCTGCGCCTCTATCTCGCTGCGCAGTTGTGCTTTTGCGTCGTCGGGAATGAGTATTTCGCGCGCGGGAGTCAGCTCGACCGACGAAAGATGCTCGGTGCGGCGCTGCGTGACGGTGTCGAAGTATTCCATGTCCTCTATCTCGCAGTCGAAGAACTGGATACGTATCGGGTCGCCGCCGGGCGAAAATATGTCGACGATGTCGCCGCGGATGGAGAACTGCCCCGCGCCCTCGACCATATCAACGCGCACATAGCCTGCCGAGAGCAGGAAGGAGATAAGCGTCTCGCGCTCTATCTCGCAGCCGACGGCGAGCCGCAGGCATGAATCCGCAAGCAGCTCGGGCGGCATGGTGTACTGCAGCGCCGCGTCGGGCGTCGCTATTATCATGTCGCAGTCGCCGAGCATCGCGGAGCGCAGTGCGCCGAGACGCTCATACTCAAGCTCGTGCGATACGGTCATATTGTGATAGATAAAGTCGCGGTAGGGATATACCGCAGCGCGGCAGCCGCAGTCGCTGCATGCGGCGAGCAGGCGGTTAGCCTCTCGTTCGTCGGGTACTATGACGAGCGCACCGACCCCGCTCTCGGCACGAAAGTCGCGGGCGAGCGATGTCAGCAGCGCGGTTCTTGCACCCTCGCACAGACCCGTGACGGCTATCGGCTGCGGCTTTTTCGCGCGGCTCTCGCGCACCGCCGCTTCAAGCAGCCCTTCGTATTCACGCTCCCCGCGTATGCTGTCGGTTACTGTATTCTTTCTTTCCATAAACACCTCACGCGGCAGAAGGGATGCGCCCCGCTGCCGCCGAAAAACCGTCCGACCTCCCGAGAGTGACCGACGGTAAAAGATTTTTATATTCCGCGTACGTCGGTCTCCGTCTTTCGGTATGTCCGAATCCCGTTCGTCGCTTCGTCCGCATTCCGACCGAGCCCATCCTGATTTTGCTCGACCGCTGTCCGAATCTCGAAAGAACCCATCCGAATCAAATCCGAAGCCCGTCTGAGCTCAGCTCTGCGTGACCGTGTCCGCTTTCCTAATATTATAGCAAAGCGCGCATCGGATGTCAAGGTATGCGGCGTGCCGAAAAAGCGCGAAAATGCGGCGAAAGCAGCTCGTTTTCATATTGTGCGGGCAAAAAACGGCAGCGCTGTATAAATTGCGTTGTTTTCAGAAAAAATAACCCCGTGCGACCGCGCACTGCTGCGGTCGAAATCCGAAAGCCGTGCCGTCGCGGGATGTATATTCCGAGCGGCGGTACGGCGAAAACATCATTTTTTCGAGGCGGTGTCTATGACAAAAAGCATTACACGAAGACAGCTGCATGACCTCAGAGCGCGTCTGAGAGCGGAGGACGATGCTGCGGCGCTCGCCGAGCTCGATGCGCTGCTGTCGCTCGAGCGGCGGGGAAAGCGCGCATCCGAGCCCTTTATCGGTGCACTCGGCGGCATACTCGAGGAGCATAATTTCCGCATGGGCGCGGAGGAAGTAATAAGCGAGACGGCGCGCAGATACGGCGCGATATGGGAGGAAGAGGACGTAAGGCTGCTCCCGTCCGCGCTGCTGTCCCTCTCGCTCGCACACATTGCCGAGGAGGGGAGCGCGGAGGCGGTCTCTGCCGCGCGTGCGATGCAGAGCTCTTTTTCAGCCGTCTCTCCGTATTCGGCTGCGGAGAGCCTTTCGGCGATGCACAGGATGCTCTGCGACAGCTCGGAGGATTACGGCGCGGGAGACAGGGAGACGCAGCTGTACTACCGCACTCTGCTGCTGCGCGTTGCTGAGCGCGAGAGGATAAGCGGCAGCGAGGCGGCGGAAAAATATGCGCAGTCGCTTCCGGGGCTCCCCGGTCGGCTGCTCGGCTGTGCGCCGCGGCTCTATTTTGCCGTTTACGGCGCACTTACACTTCTGCCGTCGGCGCTGCTGCTTCCCGTGCTGCTCATGCTCGGCGACGGCGGGCGGGCGCTTCCGCTGTCGCTGCACTTCGGCGGGAGCGGATATATAATTGCTTCGGTGCTGTGCGCGCTGCTTTTGCTTTTCCCGTCCGCAGAGGGCGCGCGGATGATCTGCGACCGCATCTTTTCGCACTGTCTCGGCTATTCGGTGCTTCCGCGCACGCGCGGCGAGCGGATACCCGACGACGGAAAAACGCTCGTCTGCATCACGTCGCTGCTTTTCGGCGGCGACCGTGACGGCGAGCTGTTCGACCGTCTCGAGCGCTATTATCTCGGAAACCGAGACGAAAATCTCAGGTTTGCGCTCCTTGCCGACCTGCCCGACGGCGACGCTGAGCATGCGGACGGCGATGCTGCGGTGCTCGCGTACGCGCAGAAACGAACGGCGCAGCTCTGCGAGAGTTACGGCGACCGCTTCTATCTCTTTGTTCGTGCGCGCAGACAGGCACCCGACGGCAGATGGCGCGGATGGGAGCGCAAGCGCGGTGCGGTGCTTGAGCTGATACGCTTCTGTCGCGGCGAGAGTGCGAGCTTTTCGGTCGCGCCGACCGATTCCGACTTTCCCCGCGAGGCGAAATATCTTATAACGCTCGATGCGGACACGACTCTGCCGATAGGTGCCGCGCAGCGTCTCGTCGGCGCTATGCTTCATCCGTCGGCGGAGCCGATTATAGAGAACGGTCGGGTCGTGCGGGGGCACGCGATAATTCAGCCGCGCATGGTAACTACGGCGCAGTCTGCCTCCGCTACCCCTTTCGCGGTAATGTGCTCGGGCGGCGGTGGCTCTGATACCTATGCCGTTGCGGGCTACGATACCTATCAGTCGCTTTTCGATGAGGGCAACTTCTGCGGAAAGGGCATTATCGACATTGATGCCTATCACAGGCTGCTGTGCGAGCGCTTTCCCGAGGAGACGGTGCTCAGTCACGACCTGCTCGAGGGCATTATACTACGCTGCGCAATAGACGGCGGCTGCCGACTGAGCGATTCGACCCCGAAAAATCCCGTCTCGTTCATGACCCGCGCGCACCGATGGATACGCGGCGACGTGCAGGCGTGGCTGTGGGGCAGACATGCGGAGCTCGATTCGCTCTCGCGCTTCAAGCTCGCGGATAATGTTCGTCATGCGCTGACCCCGCTTGCGTCGCTTATCGCGGCGGTAATATCGGCATTTATGGGCAGGACCGCCGCTGCCGTTATCATTCCCGCGGTGCTGTTCTATATCGCGCTGCCGCCGCTCATCACCCTGATAGAAAGGATTGCGGCTCTGCCGTCTGCGCTGCTGCACGGCGGTGCGGTGACCGTTCGTTCGGGTCGGATACGCGGTGCGGTAATGCTCGAGCTGCGGCGGGCGCTGTATGCCGTCTGTACGCTCGCATATCAGGCTGCACGCGCAGGAGATGCAGCTCTGCGCGCACTGTGGCGAACGCTCGTTTCTCACCGCAGGATGCTTGAGTGGACGACCGCCGCGGAGGGCGACAGATACAGCGGGTATCTCACCGATTACACCGTCAGGATGATGCCGTCGGTGCTGCTCGGAGTCGCATTTATGCTGATGCATTCGGTGCCGCTGCGGCTGCTCGGTGTACTTCTGTTCATTGCGCCTACTCTCGCATGGCGGCTCGGAACACCTTACGGCAAACGTCACGACCTGCCGAGCGACGGCGAGCGCGCACAGCTGCTGACCTATGCGGCGGATATATGGCGGTTCTTTTCCGATACGGTGACGGCAGAAGAAAATCATCTCCCGCCCGATAATATATCATACCTGCGCGAGATACGTGTAGCCGACCGAACTTCGCCGACGAATATCGGTCTGTATCTGATGTCGGTTGTCGCCGCACGTGACCTCGGGCTTATCGGCACGGCGGAGCTCGAGCGCAGACTCGGCGCAACTGCGGAAACCCTCTCACGGCTCGAGCTGTGGCACGGGCACCTTTATAACTGGTATTCGGTCAGCGAGCTGTCGGTGCTCTCACCTTACGTGTCGGCGGTCGACAGCGGAAATTTCGTCGCCGCGCTGATAACGGTCTGCTCCGCGCTTGACGGCTATGCACAGGAGCGGCAGGGGCTTGCCGCGGTGCGTGATAAGCTCATGCAGCTGCTGCGCGGCGCGGACTTTTCGGTATTCTATTCGCTCGAGCGCGGGCTGATGCACACGGGCATAAACACATCGAGCGGCGAGCTCGACCGCGGCTTTTATGATATCTATATGAGCGAGAGCCGCACGGCGTACTATGTCGCTGTCGCGCTCGGTCAGATACCGCCGTCGGCATGGATGAGCCTCGGCAGAGTCTATGCAAGCAACAGCGGCGGCGTGGGTATGCTGTCGTGGGGCGGTACGGCGTTTGAGTATTTCATGCCGACGCTGTTTTACCTGCCGCCCGTCGACACCGCAGAGCGTCAGTCGCTGCATTTCGGTGCGCGCGGTCAGCGCTCGGCGGCATATCGCGGCGTATGGGGAAAAAGCGAAGGCTGCTACTGCGCATACGACCGTGACGGTAACTACCGTTACAAGGCTATAGGCGTTTCGTCGCTCGCGCTCGGCGCGGGCGGGGGAGAGCGGGTGTACTCGCCGTATTCTTCCTATCTTGTCATGCAGTGCGACCGCCGCGCGGCGCTTGAAAATCTCGCCCGCTTCCGCGATTACGGCATGTACGGGCGCTACGGCTATTATGAATCGCTCGATCTCACACCCTCCCGCGTCGGTGCGGGTCATGCCGTCGTGCGCTGCTATATGTCGCACCACATGGGTATGAGTCTCGCGGCGATAGATAACGTCTGCACGGGCAGCATCTTCCGTGAGCGGATGCATGCAATGCCCGAGCTTGCGGCTGCGGAGAGCCTGACCGACGAGCGTATACCCATCGGCAGCTTTGCGCCGCGCGTCGGTAATATCAAGAGCCGCACCCGCCGCCCCTCGGCACATTCGAGACAGCCGCTGCCCGCACCGCATACCGATGTTGTACGCGCGCTGCCGGTGTCGGACGGCGCGATGCATGTAACGCTCTGCTCCGACGGTTGCATCGGACTTAGCTACGGCAGACTGCCGCTCTGCGGCTCGGTGACGGTCGGTCAGGATCTCGCGCTTGTTCGTATTCGGTCTGGCGCGGATGAAAACGATAATAATATTGATATTTCGGACAGCCGCACCGTCGGCAGTACCGCCGAGAAATATAAAAGAATCGGCGGAATAGCAAAGAACGTCGACTGTTCTCACGTCGGCAGTATTGCAAAGAAAACCGACCGCTCCGTTGTCGGCGGTGCTGCAAAGAAAGCCGAACATTCCCCCATCGGTGCATATGACGCATCCGACGGCACGGAGCAGCTGCGACCTACCGACGACCGCGTCGGATGTGCTCGCGTAGTGCTGCGCGGCGGCGACGGCGATGCGCATGTGATGCGGGGCGATATACGTTGTGACGGGGAGAGCGCGGAGCTGCTGACCGCCGACGGTGACAGACTGCGTCTGATTCCCGACGGCAATGACAATACCGTGCTCATGCTCGGCAGCCTTGCGGGCAGACGGCACACCTCCGTGCTGCTGTATCTCGAGCCTCGGCTGACTCCCGAGGATGAATGGCGCTCTCATCCCGCATATGCGGGGCTCGGCTTTTCATCGCGCTTTGATTCGTCGCGTCAGACAGTGATACTCACGCGCGGCGACCGCGACGGCAAGCGGATATATATGTGCGCCGCACCGCTCGGCACACGCATCGACGATTTTACGACGAAGCGTCGCGGGCTGCTGCCCGAGCGGTATACCGAGTCGGACATTGCCGCGCTGCTCGACCGTGAACTCGGCGGCGGAGAGGGTGTCTGCATCTCGCCGACGCTCGCACTGCGCACCGAGTGCATAGGCAGCTTTGCTTTTCTTATCTCTGTCGGCAGAACCGAGGCGCAGGCGGTCGAAGCTATCGAGGAAAAACGCCGCCTGCTCGGTGCCATCGGTCGCCGAATGCCGCCTATGCGGGACAAAGCGCCCGATATCTGCGAGCGCCTGCTCGGTGAGCTCGTTACCGCCGCGGTCTACGGCAAGGAAAAGCCGGCTATGCCGCTCTGCGACGCATATCCCGTGACAGAACTGTGGCGCTTCGGCGTGTCGGGCGATGTCGGCATCGGCAGTTTCTTTCTCTCGGGCGACGGCGAGGAATCGGGCAGGGGGCTGCGCGAGCTTATGCGCTGTGCAGTCAAGCTTTATCTGCACGGCTTCCCGTTCGACCTTGTATTTGTCTATGAGGGCGGTATCGAGTATTACGACCGCCGACGTGACATGCTGCTGCGTGCGGCTGAGTCTGCGGGCGCGGATTTTCTTATCGGCGCGCGGTCGGGCATTCATATCGTCCCGTACGAAGCGGGGGATGAGTCGGTGCGGCGGCTGTTTACGCTCTACTCCGCCTTTACGCTCGAGGTCTCGGGTTCCGATACGGCGGCGGGAATGATAGAACGGCTCGCGCTTCAGCACGCGCCTGCATTTCTCCCCGCTCCCGCACGTCATGTGTCGGGCGGTGCGGGGTCATCCGCGGGAAAATCCGATATTACGCATGAGCAAGCCGCAGCTTTCGTTTCCGACTCTGCCGGCAGAGCTGACGGACACGGCGACTGGCGATTTGATTCTGACGGCGGATTTACCGTAGATGGCCGTCCGTCGCCCGTGCCGTGGTCGTACCCGCTCGGCGGCTGCTGTCTCGGCACGCTTGTCACCGACCGCAGTTTCGGCTTTACCTGGATGTCGAACAGCCGCGAGCTGCGTCTGACCCCGTGGAGCGGCGACGAGGTCGGCGGGCTGCGCGGCGAGGATATAGTGACCGTGATAGGCGGCTGCAGCTACAGTCTGTCTCTCTGCTCGGAGTCGGTGACCTACTCGGGCGCGTGCGCGATATATCGCGGCAGCCTACCGGGACACGACTGGGAGGTAAAAATCGGCTGTGAGGCGCGTCTGCCCGTAAAGCTGTACTCGGTCAGCGGGCTTGAGGACTGCGAGCTGCGGCTCTCGCTCTGTATGCGTGAGGGCGCCGCCGTGCATACGCATGCTTCCGACTGCGACTTTTATACCGTTCTTGCGGGCGGACTCGCGGGACGCACCGTCGCGGTGCTGCGTCCGTCGGACGGGGTGTTTGCACTCACCGTATTCTCAACGCCGCAGGGCGCGTCGGCATCCGACCTGCTCGCACATTCGCTTATCGCATATCTGCGCGAGCGGTATTCGCATGACGGAGCGGTCTCCGATGTTATTGACAGACGCGATATCGGCTGCGGCATAACGATGCGCGGCGGCTTCGGCGAGACCGACGCACTTCTCGGCTTATTTTTGCCGCATCAGGTCTATTACAGCCGCATGCGCGGCAAAACGGGCTTTGCTCAGCCGGGCGGCGCATACGGCTTCCGCGATCAGCTGCAGGATGCGGGGGCGCTGATATATGCCGACCCGCGGCTCGTGCGCTGTCATATCGTACGCTGTGCGGCAAGGCAGTACCGAGAGGGCGACGTCATGCACTGGTGGCATGATGTTCCGCGCCCGCACGGCAGAGCGAGCATCCGCGGCGTGCGCACACGCTGCTCGGACGACCGCTTCTGGCTGCCGTATATCATCTCTGACTATATTGCGATAACGGGCGACGGCTCGGTGCTTGATGTGCCTGTTCCGTATCTATCTTCCGAGCCGCTGTCGGCTCGCGAGGGCGACCGATATGAGGATGCGGTATTCACGGGCGAGAGGGAGAGTGTTTATGAACACTGTATGCACGCGATGCGTACGGTCGGGCTCGGTCTGTACGGTCTGCCGCTCATCGGCTCTTGCGACTGGAACGACGGGCTGAGTGGGATAGGTCGAGGCGGCGGCGTGAGCGTCTGGCTCGGCTTCTTCCTGCGCGTTGTTATCGGGCGGATGCTGCCGATGTGCGAGCGGATGGGTGAGTACGACGATATCGCTTATCTTGCGTCGCTGTACAGGCATCTGACCGACGCGACGCTCGATGGGCGGCACCGCTCCGGAGGCTTTTATATCCGCGCTTACTATGCCGACGGAACACCGCTCGGCTGCGAGTCGGGCAGCGAGCCCGTGCTTGACAGCATCGCTCAGAGCTGGGCATATTTCGCCGCGCAGGAGCGCGGGGAGACCGAACGTTTTCTCTGCGGCGGCGATGAGCTCGGCGCGGAGCTGCGCGACAGCATGGAGCGGGAGCTTGAATATGCACGCGGCGCCGTGCGTATAGCGTATGAGCGGCTGTTTGACCCGTCGGCGGGGACCGTCGCACTGCTTTCTACCCCGCTGCGGTGCAGCAAAACGCATGACCCCGGTTATATTTGCGGTTATCCCGATGGGATGCGTGAAAACGGCGGACAGTACACGCATGCAGCCGTATGGCTCGCCCGTGCACTTATACGCAGCGGGGCATCGGATGAGGGTATAGCAGTCATTCGCGCGCTCGACCCGTCGTCGCACCGCACCGCCGTCTATCTCGGCGAGCCGTATGCCGCAGCGGGCGATGTCTGCACGTGCGGCGAGACCCGCGGCATGGCTGGATGGACGCAGTATACGGGCGCTGCGGGGTGGTATTACCGTCTGCTGCTCGAGGATATGCTCGGCTACCGCGAGCACGCGGGATATTTTACGCTCTCCCCGTGCGCGGGGCTGCCGCAGCGTCTGTCGCTGACCGTGTCGCGGCATTCTACGGTGTGGCGGATAACGCTCGTCTCGGGTGTCGGCACGCACAGGCTCGACGGCAGGGAATATACAGAGCTGCCGTCGCTGCCTGCCGATATGCGGCACGACACGCGGCATGACCCGTCCGTGCGCGGTGCTGCGCGGCTGCCGTTTGACGGCGGCGAGCACACGCTGACATTCTGCACGGGGGTGTAGCTTAAAAAGACCGCCCGACGTGGAAAGAGCATATTGTAATTTTGCCCGATATGTGATATAATCGGTGCGTACCCCGAGCGGGTGCGCACCGATTTTTTTACACGAAGAATTGAACGGAGAACTGATATGACAAATCATGAGACGATAATCTCCTTCCCGGGGCTCGGGATAGGCGAGTTTTCGGTCAACAGCGTTGCTTTTACCGTTTTCGGCATCAGCATCGCATGGTACGGCATAATAATCGTGCTCGGCATGGTCGCAGCGTTTGCGTACGCCGCATGGCGCGCAAAAAAGAGCGAGGGTATTTCCTTTGACGACATGCTCGACTACGCGATATTCCTGATAATATCGGGCATCGTCGGCGCGCGGCTGTATTACGTTGCGTTTCACGGCGGCGTTAGCTCGTTCGGCGACCTGATAAATCTCCGCTCGGGCGGGCTTGCCATCTACGGCGGCGTTATCGGCGGAGCTATAGCGGCGTTTATCGTCACAAAGGTGAAAAAACTCAGCTTTGCCAAGGTGACCGATGCGGTGCTCCCGGGTGTAATGATAGCTCAGGCTATCGGCAGATGGGGCAACTTTATGAACGGCGAGGCACACGGCGGTGTCACCGAGCTGCCGTGGCGTATGGGGCTGAGAACGGCGTATTCGGACGGTACGATATATGTTCACCCTACATTTCTGTATGAATCGCTCTGGAACGTTATCGGCTTCATCCTGCTGAATATCGCATATAAGAAGAAGAAATTCGGCGGCGAGATCGCGCTTATGTACGTTATCTGGTACGGCATCGGCAGAACGATGATAGAGGGTCTGCGCACCGACAGTCTGTACATCGGCGGCAGCGGAATACGTGTTTCTCAGCTGCTCGCGGCGCTCAGTGCGTTAGCTGCGCTCATTGCGCTGCTCCTGCTCAGACACAGAGCGCTTACATCATCGCAGACCGCGAAGGCGGGCGCGGCATCGGGTACGGCAGACGATTCGGTTTCCGCTGCTGCATCCGTTTCCGATTCTGCGTCGGAGTCTGACGGCGCAGCCGAGAGCGGTGAGACGGCAGACAGCGCAGATAACGGCGTGACTGCAGACGGTGCAGAAAACGCCGCGGCAGAGCAGTCGGACGACGAGGAAGAAAACGGTACGACCGCAGCGAGCGGCAGTGACAACGGAGGGGAAGAATAATGACCGAGGGCATGCTTGAAAGATACGCAGACAAAATAATAGACGGCAAGCGCATTGCCGCAGAGTATCGCGCGGAGATAGCCGCAGAGGTCGCGGCGATGGAGAGAAAGCCGTCGCTTGCGGTAATCATCGTCGGCGAGGATCCCGCATCAAAGGTATATGTACGCAACAAGGAGCGCGGCTGCGCGGAGGTCGGAATGACGTCGCTGCTCTACCGTCTGCCGACCGAAACGACGGAGGAGGAGCTGCTGCGTCTGATCGGGCATCTCAACGCCGACGCGGATGTTGACGGGATACTCGTTCAGCTGCCGCTGCCGTCCGTGCGCGACGGCGGGAGCGGGATAGACGAGAGCGCGGTCATAGCCGCTATCTCGCCCGAGAAGGACGTTGACGCCTTCCGCGCGGAGAACGTCGGTCACATAATGCTCGGCGACGCGCAGCTGCTGCCGTGCACGCCTGCGGGCGTGATGGTGCTTCTCGAGCGCTCCGGCGTAGAGATAGAGGGTAAGCGCTGCCTTGTTATCGGACGCAGCAATATTGTCGGTAAACCGATGGCGATGCTGCTTCTGCACAAGAGCGGCACGGTTACGGTCGCGCACTCCCGCTCGCGCGATCTGCCCGCGCTCTGCCGTGAGGCGGATATCGTAGTAGCGGCGGTCGGACGCGCTAAGCTGATAACGGGCGATATGCTCAAGCCGGGCGCGGTCGTTATCGACGTCGGAATGAACCGCGACGAGAACGGAAAGCTTTGCGGAGATGTCGATTTTGACTCCGCTGCGCCCGTCGTGTCGAAGATAACTCCCGTTCCGGGCGGGGTAGGTCCCATGACCATATCCATGCTGCTGCGCAATACGCTCACCGCCGCGCGTCTCCGCGGGAAAAAGTGAACTCGGTTTTGCGCGGATTTTAAGAGAAGCCGTTGGTTTTCGCGGCTGTCTTATATTGTCGTATATTGTCGCCGCACGGCGAGGCAGATATGCCCTCGCCGTGCGGCGCTATTTCGTATATCGCCCGTTCGTTACACTTTTGCGGACCGTGCGTTCATCATGTATTTGTATGTCGCGTGTTCATTTCACCCGTTCCGACGTTTCCGATTCCGATTGTAATAGTTTCCGCGCTGTCGGAATAAAATATTACAACGGAATTTACGCCGCGATATGCGGCAAGCTCATGAGAGGAAACGGTGAATGTGATGAAAGCTGTATTTACACGGTACCGTGCGGCTGCGTGTCTGCTTGCGGTGCTGCTTGTCTTTTTGCCCGCGCTGCCCGCCGCGGCGCTTGACCCCGGCGAGCTCGATGCAAAAAGCGCGCTGCTGATGGAAGCGGAAACGGGCGAGGTGCTTTACGAAATGAATGCCGACGAGAGTCTGCCGCCCGCGTCGGTAACAAAGATAATGACGCTGCTGCTCGTTATGGAGGCGGTAGACGGCGGAAGCATATCGCTCAATGACAGCGTTTCGGTGAGCGAAAACGCCGCGGGGATGGGCGGCTCGCAGGTCTTTCTCTCACCGGGGGAGCAGATGAGCGTTGAGACGCTTGTCAAATGCACCGTCATTTCGTCGGCAAACGATGCCGCCGTTGCGCTCGCCGAGTATGTGTGCGGGAGCGAGGAGGCGTTTGTCGCGCGGATGAACGAGCGTGCGGCGGAGCTCGGGATGAATTCCACACATTTTGAAAACGCGACGGGACTTGACGACACGACGATAAATCACGTGACGAGTGCGCGCGATATCGCGATAATGTCGGAGCAGCTGATGCGGCACGAAAAAATTCTCGAATTCAGCTCTACTTGGATGGATTCGATACGCGACGGCGCATTTACCCTGACGAACACGAACCGTCTTGTCCGCTTCTATGACGGTGCGACGGGGCTGAAAACGGGCTCGACATCAAAGGCAGGCTACTGCATGAGTGCGACCGCAAAGCGGGGCGAGCTCCATCTCATAGCTGTCATAATGGGAGCGAGCAGCCGCGACGCGCGCAATGCATCCGCAAAAAAGCTGCTCGATATCGGCTTTGCGGGAAAAGCGCTGTTCCGCTGCGCGGGCGGCGAGCTTGAGCCCATTCCCGTGCACGGCTCGATAGGCGGCAGCGTCGTGCCCGTCGTGCAGCCGTTTTCCCGCGTTATCGAAAAGGGGCAGGACGGCAAGGTCACGACCGAGTACGAGCTGCCCGAATTTCTCGGCACCCCCGTCGCGCAGGGGCAGGTCATAGGCAGGGCGGTCTTTTCGGCAGACGGCAATGTGATAGGCGAGAGCGAAATTAGGGCGTCAAATGCGGTCGATGCGGCTTCGTTTTTTGATGTTTTTACGCAAATAATGTTAAAGTTTTTGATGAATTAAAAAAAATAGTAAATATCCCTTGCAAGAAAATAAAATTGCGTGTATAATGTAATCAACAATAAGTGTAAAGAAAAGGCGAAGCTATGGCAGTAAAATTAAGTACAAAATACGCAGACAGTTTTATTTCCGACGAGGTGCTTGCCTCGATGAAGTCTGAGGCCGAGTCTGCATTTGAAAAGGTGATGACCGGCAGCGGAGAGGGCAGCGATTTTCTCGGATGGAGAGATCTCCCCCTCAACTACGACAGAGAAGAGTTCGACCGTATCAAGAAGGCTGCTGAGTACATCAGAGCTAATTGCGACGTTTTTGTCGTTATCGGTATCGGTGGCTCCTATCTCGGTGCAAGAGCGGCTGTTGAATTTGTAAACAGCCCGTTCTACAATTCGCTTGTAAAGGACGGTCCCGCTGTTTACTTTGCAGGCAACTCCATCTCCCCGACCTATCTCTCGGAGATTCTCGACCTGTGCAAGGATAAGGACGTTTGCATAAACGTTATCTCTAAGTCCGGCACAACGACCGAGCCCGCGCTTGCGTTCCGCGTGATGCGCAGCTTCCTTGAGAAAAAGTACGGTGTAGAGGAGAGTGTTAAACGCATCTTCGTTACTACCGACAAGTGCCGCGGTACGCTCAAGCAGTTCTCGACTGATATGGGCTATGAGAGCTTTGTCGTTCCCGACAGCGTCGGCGGAAGATATTCGGTACTTACGGCAGTCGGACTCCTTCCCATCGCCGTTGCAGGTATTGATATCGACGCTATGATGAAGGGTGCGGCAGACGCACGTGCGATATACACCGCCGCGCCCGTAGAGGAGAACGACGCAGTTAAGTACGCATTGATCCGCAACTACTTCTACCGTACGGGCAAGAAGATGGAGATGCTTGCCGCGTACGAACCCGCGCTTGCTCTTTTTGCGGAGTGGTGGAAGCAGCTGTACGGCGAGAGCGAGGGCAAGGACGGTAAGGGTATCTTCCCGACCTCCGCAATGTTCTCGACCGATCTCCACTCGCTCGGTCAGATGATACAGCAGGGAGAGCGCACTCTCTTTGAGACTATCGTCGACATTGAGAAGCCCGATCGCGATATCCCGATCGAGACCGACCCGCAGAATCTTGACGGCATGAACTTCCTTGCAGGAAAGGATATGAGCGAGGTCAACCACACCGCATTTACCGCAACCGCTCTTGCTCATAACGACGGCTGCGTACCGAATCTTATCGTCAGCATTCCGTCGAGATCGGCAGAGAGCTTCGGCGCTCTCGTATACTTCTTCGAGTTTGCATGCGGCATCTCCGCATATCTGCTCGGAGTCAATCCCTTCAATCAGCCCGGAGTCGAGGCGTACAAGACGAATATGTATGCTCTGCTCGGCAAGCCCGGCTATGAGGCGCTTCGTACCGAGCTTGAGTCCCGTCTCGGTGAATAATAAAGGAAATCCAAATTTTAACCATATAGGAGGATTATTATGATTAAACTTATTGTCGGCATCAAGGGAACAGGTAAGACCAAGCAGCTGATCGACCTTGCCAACAAGGCTATCGAGACCACAAAGGGTGCGGTTATCTGCGTAGAAAAGGGCAATAAGCTCATGCATGAGATTAAGTATCAGGGCAGACTCGTTGACGTTGACGAGTATGCTGTTACCGACGCTCATATGCTCTACGGCTTTGTTTGCGGTATGATAGCAAGCAACAGCGATATCACCGACCTCTTTATCGACTCCGCACTCAAGATCTGCGCTGACGATATGGCTGAGTTCATTAAGTTCGTAAAGCACGCTGGTGCTCTTGCCGAGAAGAGCGGTGTAAACATCGTTATCACCTCCTCCATCCCCGTTGAGGAGCTTCCCGCTGAGCTTGAGGGTTACACCAAGTAATGCACCGAGTAAAATAATGCTTTTCTTCCGTGGCATTGTCGCGGAATTCGGGGTCGTCGCGGTCGCGGCGGCTCCGTTTTTTTCATGCGTCGGCACTATCACCGTGCGGCGGTTCTATATCCGTCAGCTTGATGCGCAACTTGTCCATTGCTACACCGAGGTTAACATTAGGTAACTCCGACACGCAAATCTTGATTTTTTTCCCGCTCTGTGTTATAATACGGACAGCTGTCCGATCCGGCTGCTGTGTGTATAGCCGTCTGACAGATGCCGCAGCATGCGGTACAATATCGTTTTTTCATTTGCCCGACAGACAGAGGAGGATAGAAATATGTCTCAGCTGACAAAGCGCGCTCTTGAGGAGTCGCTGAAAAAGCTGCTTCTTAAAAAGCCGCTGACGAAGATAACCATCAACGATATTGCAGAGGACTGCGGTATCAACCGCATGACGTTTTACTATCACTTCAAGGATATATACGACCTTGTCGAATGGTGCTGTCTCGAGGATGCGCGCCGCGCACTCGAAAACAAGACTACACATGACACATGGCAGGAGGGGTTTCTGCGGATATTCGAGGTCGTGCTTGAGAACAAGCCGTTTGTAATGAATGTTTATCGCTGTGTTCACCGCGAGCAGGTCGAGCGGTACCTGAAGCCGCAGGTAGACAGTCTTGTTATGGGCGTGCTTGACGAGCAGTCGAAGGATGTCACCGTCCGTCATGAGGATAAGAAATTTATAGCACAGGTATATTCATACGTCTTTGTCGGTCTTATGCTCGACTGGATAAAGGACGATATGAAGGAGGATCCGAAGGAGATAGTGGGCAGACTCTCTATGCTCATTAAGGATTCGGTAAACGATGCGCTCTCGCGCTTTGCCGTTTGAAGGTGCTGCTTTTAAGCGCTGCTGTATTATCATAAATCTGTCTTTGATAAAAAATTATACATCCTGCAGTCCCGTGATAAAACTTTTATCGCGGGACTTTTTCTGCTTATTGTAAGAGCTGAAAAATCGGTTATAATAGAATCACAAAAACAAATCGGAGGCGCTTATTATGTATTACTCAGCCGGAACCTATGAATCGTTTGCACACCCTGAAAAGCCGAAGGATGTGGACAAGAAGTCCGCATATATAATCGGTACGGGACTTGCGGGACTCACCGCTGCATTCTATCTTGTCCGCGACGGTCAGATGAAGGGGGAGCATATTCATCTGCTCGAAAAGAGCGAGCTTGCCGGCGGCAGCTGCGACGGCAGACGTGATATATCCAAGGGCTTCTTTATGCGCGGCGGTCGTGAGATGGACAACCATTTCGAGGTAATGTGGGATATGTTTCGCGATGTTCCTTCGCTTGAGCATCCCGGTCAGTCGGTGCTTGACGAATATTACCGCCTTAACAAGGAGGACCCGAACTATTCGCTCTGCCGTGCTACCGTTGACTGCGGCAAGGATGCGCATACCGACGGACGCTTTGAGCTTGACCGCGATTCCGCAATTGCACTCTCTCGCCTGTTCATCACGCCTGAATCCGAGCTTGAAGATAAAAAGATATCCGAGGTGCTTCCGGAGTCATTCTGGAGCACGAATTTCTGGCTCTACTGGCAGACGATGTTCGCTTTCCAGCGTTATTCGAGCGCTCTTGAGATGAAGCGCTATCTCTGCCGCTATGTTCACCATATCGACGGACTTCCCGATTTCAGCGCGTTGCGCTTTACTAAGTACAATCAGTACGAGAGCCTTATACTGCCGCTTGTCAAATACCTTGAGTCGCACGGCGTGCGCATCGAGTACGGCATGGACGTTAAAAATGTCGTCGTTGCACACGAGGGCGGCAAGATAATCGCAAAGCAGATAGTCTACGTCCGCGACGGCGAGGAGCAGACGATAGACCTCATCGAGGATGACCTTGTCTTCGTCACGAACGGCTCCTGCACCGACAGCACATGCTACGGCGATCAGACGCATGCGCCCGACCTTTCAAAGCTCGAAAACGGAAAGGGCGAAGCATGGGATATGTGGAAGAAGATAGCTGCTCAGGCTGAGCACGGTGAGTTCGGTAATCCCGACGCGTTCTGCAGCGATATAGAAGCGACAAACTGGATGAGTGCGACCGTTGAAACCTCAAACGAGGAGGTCATCCGTCACATCATGGATATCTGCAAGCGCGACCCCCGCGCGGGCAGAGTCACAACGGGCGGTATAGTTACCGTCAAGGACAGCGCGGATAACTGGTATCTCTCATGGACCATCAACCGTCAGCCGCAGTTTCATTCACAGGATAAGAATGCCGTTCTTGTATGGCTGTACGCGCTCAACACGCGCGCCGAGGGCAACTATGTAAGGAAGGCTATGCGCGACTGCACGGGCGAGGAGATCTGCCGCGAGTGGCTGTATCATATCGGCGTACCCAAGGACAGAATCGAGCCGCTTGCAGCCGATGCATGCAACACTACGACCTGCTTTATGCCGTATATCAACGCATTTTTCCAGCCCAGAAAGAACTCCGACCGCCCGCATGTTGTGCCCGACGGCTCTGTAAACCTTGCATTTCTCGGTCAGTTTACCGAGACACCGCGTGACACCATATTTACTATCGAGTATTCGATGCGTACAGGTATGGAGTCGGTCTACACGCTGCTTGATATCGATCGCGGCGTACCCGAGGTCTGGGGCAGTAAATACGATGTCCGTGAGTTGCTGCGCGCATGCTATTATGCGGTAGATAAGAGGCCTGTCAGTGAGATAAAGCTATCGTTCAAGGAGAAAGAGCTTCTTAAGATTGCACTCAAGAAGGTGCAGGGCACCGATATCGAGCTGCTGCTGCGCGAGAGCGGTCTCATTGAGTGATAGACAGCCTCCCGTCAGCGAGCCACTTTATAATAGCTTCCCCCATGATAAATATAAGTGTTCTGCCTCACGGCGGAGAAAAGCAACCGACGGTCTTTGTGACTGTCGGCTGTTTTTCCGTCGTGTAATTTTCCGCTTTAGCCGTCCGATTGTCGGCTTTCGGCATCGGTATTTACGTCATGGAAATATGATGCAGCGCCGATTCTGCGCGGCTGCAAAAATAGGCTGATTCTTACACAAAAATTCGCCCGATTTCGGGGCGGTTAAGGTAGGAAAAAGAAAAAAATTCGCAAATTTTAAAAAAGGGATTGACAATTGAAAAATCTGTGTTATACTTTTTCATGATCTCAATTGGACAGTGTTCCGAAGCAGGATTAAAACGACCGCCGACGCAAGTCGGCTGAGGCCATACGGACAGCCGGGTCGAATGTCGAAATTCGCCGCAGCGCGGCAGTTGGCAACTTCTGTTGCCTTATTGGTTGAGTTAAAAGCTCAGTTTTATAAGTTGGTTACTTTATAACCGAAAATGCCTTTGGCATGAACTTGTGAAATGATCAATAAGAGTAGTAAAAGTAATCTTTGCTATATAGACTCTGATCTAATTGTGATTTGATGTTTACCCATACCGTATCCGCGCCGACGCACGGAGATTTTGTCGGGACGGCTTCTGCCGTGCCGCGCATTCGGCTGTGGGCTGCACATTGCGCGCGTCCGTTTACCTGCGTGCGGTGTGTGTTGTCATGCAATTTTTACAAGCGATATGCCGCGGGGCGGTGTGTCGCTTTTTCTTTTGCGTCGGCTGCGGCGCGGCACGCGAAAATACGGCTGCCGAGGCGGTCTGCATTAGGAGAACGGGCATGAAAAAGATAATTGAACTTAAGAATATTTCCAAGTCGTTTGACGGAGAAACGGTGCTTGACGGCATCAGTCTCGACATACACGATAACGAATTTATAACATTGCTCGGTCCTTCAGGCTGCGGAAAAACCACAACGCTGAGGATAATAGGCGGCTTTGAATATCCCGACGACGGCGATGTCATCTTCATGGGCAAGCGCATAAACGACGTTCCGCCGCACAAGCGCCATGTAAATACCGTATTTCAGAAATATGCGCTTTTTCCGCATCTAAACGTTTTCGAGAACGTAGCCTTCCCGCTGCGCGAGCGAAAGCTGCCGCGAAAAGAGATAAAGGAAAAGGTAGAACGCATGCTCTCGATGGTAATGCTCTCGGGCTTTGCAGAGCGGCGTGTAACAAGCCTCTCGGGCGGTCAGCAGCAGCGTGTCGCGATAGCGCGCGCACTCGTAAACGAGCCGAAGGTGCTGCTGCTCGACGAACCGCTCGGCGCGCTCGATCTCAAGCTGCGTAAGGATATGCAACAGGAGCTGAAAAAGATTCAGAAGAACACGGGTATCACCTTCATATTCGTCACGCACGACCAGGAGGAAGCGCTGAGCATGTCCGATACCATCGTAGTTATGAGCGAGGGCAAGATTCAGCAGATAGGCTCTCCGAGCGATATATACAACGAGCCGCAGAACGCATTCGTTGCCGACTTTATCGGCGAGAGCAACATCGTTGACGGCGTTATGCTTGAGGATTATCTTGTTTCGTTCGGCGGTCAGACCTTTAAGTGCCTTGACAGCGGCTTTGCCCCCCGCGAGGCAGTCGATGTTGTTATAAGACCGGAGGATGTAGATATCGTCTCACCCGAGCGCGGAATGCTGCGCGGTAAGGTCACGTCGGTCACATTCATGGGCGTACATAACGAGGCTATCGTCGACATAGACGGCTTTAAATGGATGATACAGACCACCGACCATGTCGAGGAGGGCGCATATATCGGCATAGAGCTTGAACCCGATGCCATCCATATAATGAAGAAATCCGAATATTCGGGAATGTACGGAGACTACTCATCCTTCTCAAACGAGCTCGATGAGCTCGCTAACCCGGAAAGCGAGGAAGATGAATGAAGATAACTCAGAAAAGCTCGGAAAAGATAACTCACGGCACCTACCGCGCGGTGCTTGCGCCGTATTCGGTATGGTCGCTGCTGTTTGTTGTCGTGCCGCTCGCGTTCGTCGCATACTATGCGTTTACGGACAATAATTTTGCCTTTACCACCGAGCATATCACCCGCTTTTTCACCGCTAAGAGCAGCATTGTTCAGGACGACGGAAGCTCCGCAGAGGTGCGCACGTATCTTATCATTTTCCTGCGCTCGCTCAAGCTTGCGGCGATATCTACGGCAATATGCCTGCTGCTCGGCTATCCCATCGCATATATCATGGCTCACGCAAAGGAAAGAACGCAAAAGACCATGATGACGCTGATAATGATACCGATGTGGATGAACTTTCTTATCCGCACCTACGCATGGATGACCATATTGCAGGATTCGGGCATCGTAAACGGTCTGCTCGGTAAGCTCGGCATCGGGTCGATGCATGTTATCGGCACAGAGACGGCGGTCATTATCGGAATGGTCTACGACTATTTTCCTTACATGATACTGCCCATATATTCCATTCTTGTCAAGCTCGACGGCAGACTCATCGAAGCGGCGCACGATCTCGGCTGCAGCGGCATTTCCGCACTGCGAAGGGTGGTGCTCCCGCTGAGCATGCCGGGTGTAATATCGGGTGTGACGATGGTTCTTATCCCGTCTATCAGTACCTTCTATATATCGCAGAAGCTCGGCAGCGGTAAGTTCTTTCTCATCGGCGACGCTATCGAGGGACAGTACGTTGCGAACAATCTGCATTTCGCAGCCGCTATCGCGTTCGTGCTCATGCTGATACTGCTTGCGGGCATGGCAATCATGAAGTACTGCACATCCCGCTTTGTCTACGGAGGTGAATAAGATGAAGCTTTCGGGTAAAATATACAGCGGAGTAATATTCGTCTTTCTTTTCGCCCCCATTGCGGTGCTGCTCGTTTTCTCGTTCAATGAAGGGAAGAGTCTTTCGGTATTCTCCGGTTTTTCACTGAAATGGTATGAGGAGCTGCTGCGCGACCGCAATACGCTCGAATCGGTCAAGAATACACTCATCTTAGCGGCATCCGCGACCGCGATATCAACCGTTATCGGTACGCTTGCGGCGCTCGGTATCGACAAGCTCCGCTCGCGCTGGTACAGAGCGGCGATGAATACCGTCACCGACATCCCCATGACTAACCCCGATATTATCACGGGTATCTCGCTTATGCTGATGTTCGTTTTCGTCGGCAGGCTTTTCGGCGCTTCAACAAGTCTGAGCTTCGGCACTATGCTGATAGCGCATGTGACCTTCTGTACGCCGTACATCATTCTTCAGGTGCTGCCTAAGCTCCGTCAGATGGACGATTCGCTCCCCGAAGCGGCAATGGACCTCGGCTGCACCCCGATGCGGGCGTTTCTCAAGGTCGAGCTGCCCGAAATTCTCCCCGGTATCGTCACGGGTGCGATAATGGCTTTCACCCTCTCGCTCGACGACTTTGTTATCAGCTATTTCACATCGGGCAACGGCTTTGAAACGCTCCCGATACGCATATACGGCATGACGAAAAAGACGGTCACGCCTAAGATGTACGCGCTCGCGACCATCATATTCTTTGTAACGCTCACACTGCTGCTGATAAGCAACGTTATTGACAGCGACGACCGCAGAAAGCTCCGTGAGGAGCGCAGACAGCGCAAGCATCACGCGCGTGCGGAGGGGCACTAAGGCATCGAGCATCAAGCATCGAGTATCAAGCATCAAATATCAGGCGCTGAATATTATCGGATATCAAAAAAATTATATCTATACGAACTACATCGCCGCACCTGCGGCAGTCGGATTCGGGCGGCATTCCGCTCGGGAAAGGAAATAACAGAATGAAGCTTAAGACAGTCAGAAACGCAGCTGTGCTGACCGCTGCAGCCGCACTTCTCGGCACCGTACTCACCTCCTGCGGCAGCTCGAACACGCTCACCCTTAACGTTTATAACTGGGGCGAGTACATCTCGGACGGCAGCGAGGGCAGCTTTGATACCGTACGCGAGTTTGAAAAATGGTACGAGGAAAACTACGGCCGGAAGGTCAGCGTTAACTATACCACATATGCCTCTAATGAGGATATGTACAACAAGATATCGAGCGGTGCCGTCAGCTACGATGTTATCATCCCCTCCGACTACATGATAGCAAGAATGGCGGGCGAGGAGCTGCTGCAGCCGCTGAATTTCGATAACATCCCTAACTACAAGAACATCGACTCTAACTTCAAGGGGCTCTATTACGACCCCGACAACAAGTATACAGTGCCGTATACCTACGGCATTGTCGGCGTTATCTATGATGCGAATGTCGTTGACGCGGCGGATGCCGGTGATTGGGACCTTATGTGGAACGAGAAGTACAGCGACAGTATAGTTCAGTTCAACAACTCCCGTGATGCCTTCGGTACGGCTATGTACAAGCTCGGCATCGATGTAAATACCACCGACCGCGCAGAGTGGGACAGTGCTTACGATGAGCTGCTTGCGCAGCGTCCTCTTGTACACAGCTATGTAATGGACGAGATATATAATATGATGGAGTCGGGCGAGGCTGCTATCGGTGCTTACTATGCGGGCGACTACTTCACGATGGTAGATGCTCAGGCGGACAGTGTAGACCTGCAGTTCTACTATCCCGAGAGAACGAACTTCTATGTTGACGCAATGTGCATCCCCTCATGCGCCGAGAACAAGGAGCTCGCTGAGATATTCATCAACTACATGCTCTCCGAGGAGCCGGCTGTCGCTAACGCAGAGTACACCTACTACGCGTCCCCGAACAGCGTTGTTTACAACAGCGCTTCTTACATTGAGGATATGGGCGCGGATACGATGGCTATCCTTTATCCTGAGCTCGGAAGCTTCTCCGAGCAGTATAACACCCTTGCATTCCGCAACCTCGATACCGATACTCTCAACTACATCAATACCCTGTGGGAGAATGTTAAGATCAACTGATTTCTGCGGGCGCAAAGGAAAAATGAGTTCCGCTTAGGCGGGCAAAAATAAGGGACACGACATGCCCCGTGCGGGTGCGCCGTGTCCTTTTTGCGTTTTATTTTTGTGCCGTGCCGCGCCGGTGTCCGCTTATCTGCGGTAATTCTCGACCGTGTTCGTATATACGAGCGAGAGAACGCCGTCCTCTCCGAGTGTGTACGAGAGCGTAGAGGGTGTTTCCTCGCCGTTCTTTGTCATTATTATCGCGTCCGCGCTTACCTTGTAGCTGCCGTGCTCTATCTCGCCGTCGCCGAGAGCGTAATAATCGGTGACGAAGGCATTCGCCGCCGCACCGAGATATTCGCCGTAGCTCTCATAGCCGTAGACCTCGGCATAGTAGTTCGCAAACTCATCAAAGCCGTATTCGACCCCGCCGAAAATATCGGACAGCGAGCCGAGATTGTCATGAACGGTATGCATGCAGCGATCGAAAAGGTCGATGAAATGCTGCTTTGTCGATTCAATATCGTAGCGGAAGTCGTATTCGCCGTCCTCGGAGAAGCTGACCGTTTTGACGGTGGTCAGCCCCGACTTGTCGCACAGCTCTATTTCTTCTTCGGTAAAATCGTAGAAGGCGAGAATGTCGGATACCGTTTTCTCGTCAATAGCAATCTCGGTGTCCCAGTCGCCGTGCAGCGCCTCTGCACGGTCGGAGCAGGATGCCAGCGATATCAGAGCCGTACCGATGAGCAGGGCGGATATTATCTTTTTCATGTCGTGTTCTCCTTTTGTGCGGCTGAGCGCTGCGCGCAAATCAGCTATGTTGTTTGGACTGCCGTGTGCTTTGCACATAATATAGCTATGCCGCGCGGATGCAGCGATATGCCCGCAGGCGGCAAAAATGAGCGGGACACACCGACACATTCGATGCGTCCCGCTCAAGAGTATAGCACATTTATATGCTGTTTGTCAATATTCGGTCTTCGTCAGGCAACAGACGATGCCGTGCAACCGTCGTGTGACTCCGTATCACTCTACCATTTCTATCATTCGGAGCGAAGTGCTACTACCGGATCCTTCTTCGATGCGCTGCGCGAAGGGATGATGCCCGCTATCAGCGTAAGCAGCACGCTTATCGCAACAAAGAGCAGCGCAGACGGGATGGGCAGCACGGCGTTGAGATTTTCGAGGTCGGTGAGCGAATGCAGGATAACATTTACGAGCAGGCAGAGCAGGTAGGTAATACCCACACCGATAACTCCCGATGTGAAGCCTATAATCGCTGTCTCGGCGTTGAACATGTTGGAAACGTTCCGCTTCGATGCACCTATCGCGCGCAGTATTCCTATCTCCTTTGTGCGCTCCTGAACGGATATCAGCGTGATAACGCCTATCATTATCGAGGAAACGATGAGCGATATCGCGACGAATGCAATCAGAACGTAGGTTATCGCGTTTATGATGGTGGTGACCGACGACATGATGATGCCGACATAGTCGGTATACTTTATCTGTCTGAGCTCGTCAACGGAGTCGTTGTAATCGGATATCGCGTCGACGATGGTATCCTTGCTCTCGAAGGAGTCGGTATAGATATTTATGGTCTTGGGAACGCTGCGGTCGATGTAGCCGAGCTTTTTCAACGTGTCGTCCCGGCTGTTAACCGAGAAGCTGAGCGCGGTTTCGTAGTATTCCGCGCACTGCTCGTCGGTATAGCCGTCAAGCGCCGCATCAAACAGCGCCGCGCGTGCAGCGGTATCGAGCGATACCAGCTGCGCTTCCGCCGCCTGCGAATACTGCGCACCGAGCTGTTCGATGAGCGATTTTCTTATCATATCGGAAATCTCGTCGTCGCTCATGGAAGCGATGTATGCGCGCACCTCGTCCTCGCCGACCTTCATCTCGGCGCTTACGTACGAGATTACCGCGCTCTCCATATCCTCGCGCGACATGGAGGCAAGTGCGGCATCCGCCTGCAGCGCGACCGTTTCTGCGGGCGGTGCGGTAACGATGGATGTATACAGCTCTGCGCGGCCCGACTCGCCGAGCGCTGCCGCTGCGCGGCGAAAATGCTCTGCTTTTTCGGATGTGTCGAGGCTTTCATCCTCGGGCTTGAACGGCAGACCCGTCAGCAGGTCGGTCTCATGATTATCGAGCTGCGCGGTGACAGCCTCGGATGCATCGGTCTTCGCTATAATATAGTCGGTAAGCTCGGAGGTGTAGGCGATTGAGCCGTTCAGAATAGAGGATATCGCGCCCTCCTTCGGACGGATTATGCCGCTGATGTGCAGCTCCTCTGCGTTCTTCCACAGGTATTTAAGACCCGTTTCGGTCTCGCGGAGATCGGTATATGTTACCGTGCCGTCGCTCGCCGTCTGACTCTCATAGCAGGAGGAGGGAAGAACAAAGCGGTAGTCGCGCCCCATTATCTCGTCGTAATCCCATCTGCCTGTCGTCTCGTCGATGCCCTCGCCGTTCTTTGTTGCCTCGAGTATTTCGGATATCGTATCCTCCGAAATGAGGCCGAGCGCGTAGAGACTCATCTCGTCGAGCTCGTTGTTCTCGTCTACGACGAGCAGGATGTCATTGTATTCGTTCGGCCAATCGCCCGTCACAAGCTCATATTGATCGTAAAAAATGTCCGAAAAGAGCGAGCCGTCGAGCCCGGGGAGCATCTCCTGCCAGAGCTTTGCGCCGCCCGCAGAGCTGCTCATCATAGAGGAAAAGATATTGTTCGCGCCGCCCGCGGTCATCATGCTTGATACGGAGTTCTCGTCCATGCCGTAGTACTCAGCGAGCATGCGGCGGGTCAGCTCCTCCGTGTCGCTCTTTGTGATGCTGCCGTCGATGTTTTCGGTGTATATCTGCGGCTCAAGTCCGTAGCCGTACTGGATTCCCGTCACTGCGTCGCGCAGACCCGTTGTGTCATTCTCGTTGTTTATCGCGGCTATGAGATAGTCGTTGAAGGAACCGAGGTCATTTTCGGATTCCTCTATCTCGCTCAGTGCGTTTATCATGTCGTAAACCATCGACTTTTGATAAATCGCGTCCTTTTCATGCTCCTCGTCCGACTTTGCATTGCCCGTAAAGGTCGTGAGCAGCGTCGTGACATCGACGGTAGTCGACTCAAGAGTCAGCGGATAGGATGAGAGCGTTTCCTCCTGCACCGAGTCGATGAACAGGGTCATGCCCTGCGATACCGCGAATATCAGCGCGATGCCGATGATTCCGATGCTGCCCGCAAAGGATGTCAGCATCGTGCGCCCCTTCTTGGTGAAGAGGTTTTTCAGTGACAGCGAGAAGGAGGTCGCAAGCGACATCGACGGCTTTTTAGCAGCCTTGCGGCGCTCTGCGGGCGTTTTTGCTTCTGCCTCCGCGAGCTTTTTGCGGTCTGCCGCTTCAAGCTCTGCAAGCTCAGCTTCGCTCAGCGGCGCGGAATCTCCCGTTATGCAGCCGTCGAGGATGTTTATTATTCGCGTCGAATACCGCTGAGCAAGCTCGGGATTGTGCGTTACCATGATAACGAGCCGACGCTCGGATATCTTTTTCAGTATCTCCATGACGGTGACGCTCGTCTCTGTGTCGAGCGCGCCCGTAGGCTCGTCCGCGAGTATTATATCGGGGTCGTTTACTATCGCGCGGGCGATGGCAACGCGCTGCATCTGACCGCCCGAGAGCTGGGACGGGCGCTTTGAAAGCTGCTCACCGAGCCCGACATCCTCGAGTGCACGAACGGCGCGTTTTTTGCGCTCGGATTTTTTGATGCCCGAGAGCGTCAGCGCAAGCTCAACATTCTGCAGTACCGTCTGGTGCGGGATAAGATTGTAGCTCTGGAACACAAAGCCTATCGAATGGTTGCGGTAGGCATCCCAGTCGCGGTCGGTGTAGCCCTTTGTGCTTCTGCCGCCGATAGACAGGTCGCCCGACGTGTAGCTGTCAAGACCGCCGATTATGTTCAGCATGGTTGTCTTTCCGCAGCCCGACGGACCGAGTATTGACACGAGCTCGCTCTCTCTGAATGCTATGCTGACACCGCGCAGCGCTTGCACCTTGCCGTCGCCTGCGGGGTATTCTTTTCTTATATCGGTTAACTTGAGCATAATACTCCTTTCGTGCGGTGACGCAGCACCCGCGATATAATATCTCTTATTAACACGTATATTATAAGCCGCACAAGTGAATAGTTCATTCGGAATTGGTTAATAATCATGCGACATATTTATAAAATCGTGCGATTGGGTGCGGCTTGCTTTCCGCGAATGCAAAACCCCCCTGCACAAGCGTGCAGGGGAGCTTTGCTTTTTAGGGGATAGGTAAAAATATATTCTTTACCGCTGATCAGTCTTCGTCTGACTCGTCCTCATCCTCTACCTCGATATCATCTATCTTGGTATTGCAGTTAGGGCACTCGATGCTGCCGTTGAGCATATCCTCGGTGATATAAATCTTATCGCCGCAGTTAGGGCACTCGAGCTCGTAGAGATCATCCTCGTCGTCATCGTCGTCGCAGCAGCAATCGCAATCGTCGTCGCAGCAGTCGCAGTCATCGCCGTAGACATACTCCTCGACCTCTCCGAGATCGTGGTCAAGCTCGTCGATGTAATCTGCCATAACGTCTGCGCGCTCTTCTGCGTCAGCGAGATCGTGAGCGAGATCGTCAACGATGTCGATCAGCTTGAGAACGACCTTGCCCATGTCGGAGTCGGCATCAAACTTCATACCCTCAAGCATACCCTTAAGATATGCGACCTTTTCGATGTTTTCCATGATATTACCTCCGAAAAAACGTGTCGATCGTACCGTCCGCCTTATGCGCGGGCGAGGTACTCACCTGTTCTTGTGTCGATCTTGAGCTTATCGCCGATGTTGATAAAGAGCGGAACCTTGATCTGTGCGCCGGTCTCGAGCGTAGCAGGCTTAGATGCACCTGTAGCGGTATCACCCTTGAAGCCGGGCTCGGTGTCGGTTACCTCGAGCTCAACGAACATGGGAGGCTCAACGCCGAAAACGTTGCCCTTGTAGGAAATGATCTTACACATCATCTCTTCCTTGACAAACTTAAAGTTGTCATCGAGCTTATCTGCGCCGATGGGCAGCTGCTCGTAGGTCTCGGTATCCATGAAGTAGTACAGATCACCGTCGTTGTAGAGGTACTGCATTTCCTTTCTCTCAACGTAAGCGTTCTCGAACTTATCGGTCGGGCTGAATGTACGCTCCGTAACAGCTCCGGTTATAACGTTGCGCAGCTTTGTTCTTACGAATGCCGCACCCTTACCGGGCTTTACATGCTGGAACTCAATGACCTGAAGAACGTTTCCGTCCATCTCAAACGTTACGCCGTTTTTGAAATCGCCGGCTACTACCATATAGTTTTTCCTCCGATTAAATGTAAGAATGAAAATAACGAACTTTACAATTCAAGTAATTATAACATCTCTGCGACTTTTTGTCAATAGGGAACTACCCGTGTCATTTGCGCGAACGGTCGGTCGCGCAACGCGGCGGAAAAACGTCTGACTATGTGTGTTTTTTCGGAGCGCCGCATGGCGGAAAAATATCCGTCCGGGCATGCAAAGCCGCACTGTCGAACTGTTGCGCCCGTGCAGTAGAAATATCGGCACACAGCATGCAGCCGCCCGTCAAGTCAAGCAATCAGACGACAAGTCAAACATCAGACGACAAGTCAAACATCAGACGCAGAGCTCGATAAGCTCCTTCGGGCAGCTTGTAAGTATGCGCGCGCCGCCGTCCTCAATAAGCGCCATATCCTCTATTCTAACGCCGCCCTTGCCCTCGACATATATGCCCGGCTCGACCGTGACGATATTGCCGCTGCGCAGCCTGCGCTCTCCCGCGCGGGGCGAGAGATTCGGTGCTTCATGAATAAAGAGTCCTACGCCGTGACCGAGACTGTGACCGAAGCATTCACCGTAGCCTGCTTCGTCGATTATCGTGCGCGCTATGCCGTCCGCCTCGCTGCACAGCATTCCCGCACGCAGCGCGCTCTCCGCTGCGAGCTGTGCCCGCAACACCGTGCAGTAGATAAGACGCATCTCCTCGTCCGCGCGTCCGATGCACACCGTGCGGGTCATGTCGGAGCGGTAGCCGCCGAGCTCTGCGCCGTAATCCATCGTCAGAAAGCCGCGCTCAAGCACCGTGTTTCTCGGAACGCCATGCGGCAGCGACGATGCGCGCCCCGACACCGCTATTGTCTGAAAGGCTATGCCGTCCGCACCGCAGCGGCGCATATAATAATCCAGCTCAAGCGCGACCTCTGCCTCGGTCCGCTCTGGCGTTATGAATTCGAGAATGTGGTCAAAAGCGCGCTCCGCAATGCGCTGCGCGCCCTCGATAAGCTCTACCTCGTCTGCGGACTTTATCTCACGCAGCGCATCAAAGCCACCGCGTATCGGCTCGAATGTGCAGGCAGGGTACTGCCGCCTCCATCTCTCGAGCTCGGCACATGTCATGTAAATATCCTCGTAGAACAGCCGTCTCACTCCGCCGTCGCGCAGCAGCGGCTCCGCCGTACCAATTCCGCGGTCGAGCAGCTGAACCTCTATCGGGCGCGGCACTGCGGCTCGCGCCGCCTCGATGTAGCGGGAGTCGGCAAATACAACGGCGCGGTCGCTCATCACTACCGCATAGCCGTCGGTATAGTCAAAGCCGCACAGATAGCGGATATTTTCGGGACATGTCAATATCAGCGCGTCGCCGCGAGCGACAAGCGCGGTCGCCCGTTCGAGCCTGTTTACGATTGCATTATTACTCACATTTATCATCGCCTTTCAGGTTTTGCGGCAGCAGAAAGCGCTGTCGGTATCATGTTTTTACTCAGTCGGCTGCGCGGCCTGTGTCTTATACACACGTACACACTCAGTCGGCTGCGCCGATGAGCTGTGCCGTCAGTGTCTTGAGTGCGAGTGCATCCTCCGCTTGCGTACCGTCCGACTCGCAAACGATGCTCGGAGTCAGCCCGTATTCGGCTATCGCCTCGGCAAGCGGCTCGTACGGCGGTCCGAAACGGTCGTCCGCGAACGTGAGATGCTTTTTCTCGCCCTTGTCGGTGTACTCTATCTTTGAAAAATGGCAGTGCAGATTGCGTGCATAGCTGTCGCCGAGTGCATCACCTATACGGTCGAAAACGCGGCGGTAGTCATCCTTTGTCCTGAACGCCTTGCCGAGCTCGCGGCAGTTAACATGACCGAAGTCAACGACGGGACAGAGTGTTCCTCCGAGCCTGCAGAGCTCGATGACCTCATCTATCGTACCGAGCTGATTCAGCTTTCCCATCGTTTCAACGCCTATGCGCACGCCCTCTGGGTTATTCACCGTTTCAAGCGCCTTGTACAGCGTGTCGGCGGCGAGCTTCATCGCTTCATCGCGCGATATCTTTGCCGCGCTGCCCGCGTGTACTACGATAATATCCGCACCCATAGCCGCAGCCGCGTCGACGCTCTGCTGAATATATACAAGGCTGTGCAGCCGCTTTTCGAGGTCAACGCCCGAGAGCGATATGTAATACGGCGCATGCACCGAAAGTGCTATGCCGTGCGCCCTCGCTTCCTCACCGAGACGGCGGAAGCCCTCCTCGCTGCCGCGAATGCCGTTTCCGCCCTGATATTCGTATCTGTCGAGCCCGAGCGATGCGACGAAAGCGGGGGCTTGCAGAGTGCTTTTTCCGCCTGCGGCGGCAAAGCTGAGCGAGTTTCCCGCAGGTCCGAAGGTTGCTTTGGTATTCATTATCTGTTTTCCTTCCTCTTGTACAGATGCTTAAACGGAATCTCGCCGACGCGCTTCAGGCGCGTTCCGATATCCGTTCGGTCTTTAATCGGGTCAACGAGTATGCAGCGCACCCCCGCGCCGCGCCCCGCGCACACGTCGGTGAATATCTGATCGCCGAGCATGACCGCCTCATCGGGCGATACCCTCGCCTCGCGCATAAGCTGCAGCAGAGCGCTGCTTTTCGGCTTTCCCGCCTTGGAAATTGCGGGATAGCACGTCTGCTTATTATACAGGTCGACCCGCTCCGCGCAGTTGTTAGATACAAAGGCGATGCGTATTCCGCACTCCCCGAGTCTGCGGTAAAAATCAAGCGCAGCATCGGGCGGGGTAGGGCTCTCGTACGGTGCGAGCGTATTGTCGATGTCCGATATCACGAGCTTTATACCGCACTCGCGCAGCATCTCGGCATCAAGTGCGGAGATGTCGTGAACATAGAGATCGGGCAGAAAAAATGAGAATGCGCCTCTGCGGCGGCGGAGCTTTTGTGTCATATTCGGATAATTACCTCAGATCTGTGTTATAGTCGCGGCTTTCTGCTCGCTTGAAAAGCATGTCTGCTCGGTCGCGCTGCATGTCTGTCCGGTCGTATCGCACGTTGCTCGGCAGTACCGCGGGTCGAAGCGGCGGAGGCGGTCGGTTCGGGCAGCTGTATGTTTAATCGGTAGCGGTGCGTGGCGTTGCGGTAGGGTCTGTCGGCTCGGGCAGCTGCTCGGGCAGAGTGCCGCTGCGGATGCAGAGCGAGATGCGGTAATCGCCGCAGAGATATGTTCGGACGGGATAAATTTCGTCGCCGCACCGGATATACCCGCCGACCGAATAAAAGCTGTCCATCGGCACGGTAAAGCCCCTGCCGAGCAGCTTCATAAACGCCTCTCGGCGGGTCCAGATCCGATAGAATTCGCTCTCGGTGTCGTCTGCGGATTCGACTGCGGCTGCGTCGGGCGGCGAAAAGTATCGCGCGGCGAGCGAAAGCAGACGTTCGCGCGGCATTCCTCTCGGCTGCTCGATATCGAGCCCGCACGGCTCGTCGGCAAGCACCGCGCCCGCAAGCACGCCGCTGTGCGAGAGCGATACGTAGTGTCCGGTCAGCGTCGGCGCTCCGAGCTCGGTGTACGTTACAACGCCGTCGCGCTCACTCAGCCCCACCGTTTCGAGCACCGCATCAAGTGCCAGCGATGCCGCAAGCGACAGTGCGCGGTCACGCGGTGATGCAAGGGACAGATATTTGCGCCGCCGCTGCTCAGATAGCCTTTCACACAGCCCGCCCGGCAGTGAATTGTCGGCAAGCGGTGAATCATCGGCAAGTGTCGCGCTTTCTGCGAGCAGCGGCGCGGCGGTAATCAGCGAAACGGCGCAGACAGACTTTTTCGCGGTTGTGTTTTTATGCATTGCAGGAACACTGTTTGCCTCTGCGGTTGAGGCGCTATCTGTCGAAATGTTGCTTGCTTTCGCTGCCGCGGCATCAGCTGTCGCGGAAACGCTGTTTGCCGTTACGGTTACGGTCGCAGCATCATCCGCCGCGGAAACGCCGCCTGTCGTCGCGGTCGGATTCTCGCTCGCCGCAGTCGGTGTGTTATCGGACATCGGCAGACGTGACAACGGCGGCAGGTATCGTCGGCTGTGCCGTTTTAGCCTGACCGAAGAGATAGTATATTGTGCTTACCGCGCCGCCGAGAACCATCAGCAGCGCCATAATGAGCGCAACTATTCTTGACGCAGGGGTTCTTTTGCCGCCCTTTTTCGCGGGCGCGGTTTTGGGTGTGTAAATACTCTGCTTATCTGCCACTTTCTTACCTCTCATTATGCTCTCATTACGGGGATGTTAAAACACTTTTTTAGTGTCCCGCTCGATGTTGTGTTTTCTCTTACTTGATTTTCGGTCCGCACTTTTTAACGTTAATTATATATCATATACCGAAACAAATCAATGCGTAACTGTTAAAAGAAATCGGTGCGGCGCTTATCTGCGCAGCTGCCGCGCGGCGATGTTAGGTGCCCGAATCCTTCGGTGTCCTGCGCTCCGCTTTTTTCGACGCATTACGGCCCGTGTTTTTTGATGCCTTGCGGACTGCTTTTTCGGATGCTTTTCCGCTCGCATTTGCGGATGCTGCGGCATCGGACTTTCCCGATGCGTTTTCGTCTGCGGCGCATGCGCGCTCTTCCGCGAGCTCGCGGCGGTAGAGCACGGCGTTCATTATCGCGCCCATGAGCAGGAACAGCCCGCATATTATCGAAAATGCGTCATGCGTGAGCGATGCAATTGTGCTGCCCGAGCGCATTCCTATATCTGCCGTAATGTAGCCATCCTCGCCGTAGTCTATGGAGTCAAGTATAACGCCCGTCGGCGATATAAAGGCGGAGATGCCCGTTGATGCCGAGCGGACGGTGAAGCGTCCGGTCTCGACCGAGCGGAGTACGGTGCTGCGCAGCAGAAGCTCCGAGCCTGCTCTGCCGTACCATGAATCGTTAGACAGGATAAAGATCGCATTGCCGTCGCGCGCTGCGCGCCTTGCTTCCGACGGGTAGAGCGAATCGGAGCAGACGAGCGCGCCGACAGTGCCCTCATCGGTCGTGAGCGAGCCGCCGTCGCTTCCCGCCGTCAGCTCCGTACCGCTGAGATTCAGCTTATGCAGTGCGGGGAATATGCGTCCGAGCAGACCGCCGAGCGGAACATATTCGCCGAACGGTACAAGATGCTTTTTGCTGACGGTGCTTTCTTCAATCCCGTCCTTGGGGGAGACGGCGTAAACCGAGTTGTAGGTCTTTGTGAGGCGGCTGCCTTCATCGTCGTAATCGGTCGACTTAGAGAACGCTCCGATTATCAGCGTGCTGCCGCTGTCCGATGCAAAGGATTCAAGCTGCTCGGCGTACGATTCGTAGTAGCCGATATCGACGCTCACCGCCGTTTCGGGCCAGACGATGATATCGGGCTCGTCCGAGTCGGCGGAATACGAGGAAAGCTCAAGATATTCGGCGAGTGCATCGGCGCTTGCCGTACCTCCCCATTTCTCGCCCGTTCCGATGTTTGCCTGAATTATACTTACCTTCTTGCTCTCATCGTCTCCGCCGCCGAGCCCCATGGCGAGCAGTCCGAAGATATAGGAAAGCAGCACGGTAAAGGTCGCCGCGACAACGTAGCTGTTCTTTTTTGTCCATGCGCTGCGCGTTTTTTTGCGCTCCGCGGTCTCACCCGGTACCAGCTTGCGGTATCTGTGATGAGCGGATGCTGCGGGGGCTGCAGCGTCGTGCCCCGACTCCGAAAAGCTGCGGAAGCCGAGCGCGAGCAGTGATGCGACGAACACGATAATAAATGAGACAAACGGCGAGCCGAACAGCGCGCTGCCCTGAACAAGCGGCAGACAGTCGGTTTGCGTCAGCGCAAGCGGGATAAGCTGAAACTGCATTGGGATATATCCCGCGAGCAGGTCATACAGCGCAAATCCCGCGGCGAGTGCAACTGCTTCGCCCGCGCCGCCGAGCCGCACCGAAAGCGGGTAAGCGAGACGGCACACAGGCGCGACGAGCGCAAGCGGAAGCGCTGACAGAAGCACGAGCAGCAGCCAGCCGCCGAAGCAGAGAAGTGCCGCAACGGGACGCGATACCGACGCATATTCCATCGGGTACATGCCGTAGATAAAGAGATAGCCGATGCCGAAATAGCCGACGGCGTACATCAGCGCATGACGGAAGAGATATCCGCGCGTGAAGATAATATATGCTATGAGTGAGATAGAAAAATACGGCAGAAAAAACAGTAGTGGAAGGTGTATCGGCAGCGCCGTCAGAATTCCGGATATCAGTGCGAGTATATAATACATCGTTTATCCTCGTTTGGTTTTTGTTGTTTTCGCGGGTCTGCGTGCTCCCGTACCGCGCGGTGACTTGTATGCGCCGTGCACTTTGCTTGCACTGCGCGGAGATTTGTCTGCATTGCGCGGTTTACCTGAGTTGCGCAGGGATTTGTCTGTTCCGTATGGCTTGCCGACTCCTCTGCGTGATGCGGTATTCGTTTCTGTGCGGGCGGTATCTTTCGTAGACCCCGACGAGCTGCGGGGTGCTTTTATCCCGGGCGAAACGCTGTCGGTCGGTGAGAACGTCGGCTCAAAGCTTCCTCTGTACCCGTCAAACTCGCGCAGGAACGGAATATGCTCGGGGTCGGCGGGAATCTCATATTCCTTGCCCTCGAGCGACAGCTTATAAGCATACAGCGCCTGATAACGGTAGCCGTGCGCGCGATCCTCGCGATTGACTCCGTACTTACCCTCTCCGAGCAGCGGATGTCCCGCCGCCTGCATCTGCGCGCGTATCTGGTGCGTGCGCCCCGTGATGAGCGTTACCTCGAGCAGCGAAAGACCGTTCTGCTCGGCGAGAACGCGATAGTCGGTTATCATTGTGCGTCCGTCGTCGCTCAGACGCTCGCCCGAATGCACGTGCACGATACCGCGCTCCGCATCCTTCTCCATCCATCCCGTGAGCCGCCCGCGCTTTTTCTCCATGCTTCCGTGAACGGCGCAGAGATAGCGCTTTGTCACCTCGCCCGCGCGTATCTCCTCGTTTATCCGACGCAGCGCCTGTGCGGTCTTTGCGGCGATAACTATGCCGCCCGTGTTGCGGTCGATACGGTTGCACAGCGCGGGGGTAAAGCTGCGCTCCGACTCGGGGTCATATTCACCCGAGCACCACAGATATGCAAGGATGTTGTTTATCAGCGTGTCGCGCTCGTCTATGCGGCTTCCGCCGCCCGCGCTGTCGTCACCGCCGTGAACCGCCATCCCCGGCTTCTTGTCAACGAGTATTATCTCGTCGTTCTCGTAAATTATGTCGATGTGCGGCGTTACGGTGCGATAAGGCTCCGTACCCGCGTCACCCTCTCCCGCAAGCAGCTCGGGCGGGAGGAACAGCTGCACGGTATCGCCCTCGCAGAGCTTCTGCGATATCTCTGCGCGCGTGCGGTTTACCTTTATTTTTTTCTTGCGTATCGCCTTATACATAAGCGACTGCGGCAGCAGCGGCAGACTCTTTAAGAGATATTTGTCGAGCCGCTGACCCGCATCGTTTTTGCCTATAATGAATTCTTCCATATTTCCTTCCGTTCGGGAATGTACGTTGTCGGCATGCATATCAACGCATTTGTGTCGGGGCAGCATATCGGGTGTATGTGCATTGTGAATACATGCCGCGCGCCTGTGCGGTTTTACCGCTCGGCGGTCTGCGCCCCTTCGGTCGTGCAGCCGCTCACGCGCCACATCGTTCCCGAAAAGGGCGGCAGCGAAAGTACTGCATCGCACCCGCTGCGTTTGATTTTGCCCTCCGTACCGCAGCCGCTGCAGCACCTGCTCTCGGAGCAGAGCAGCATGGTAAAACGAGCTGTAGAGTATTCGGGTGGCAGGGTGAGACGGTAGCCGCTCACGGGCTTATCGGAAAAATTGAACGCCGCCGCAATGCGCTTGCCGCTCTCGGATGTGCGCTCAATGACATAGACGCAGCTGCGCTCGCCGTGACACTCGAGCCAACGGAAGCCGCGGGGGTCGCAGTCAAGCTCCCACAGCGCGGGAGAGTCGAGATAGATATGCGAGAGGCGGCTCATATAGTGAGAAAACGAATCGTGCAGCGGATAGCGCAGGAGATCGTGATCCATCTCTCTGTCCTCGCTCCATTCGCGGAGCATGCCTATCTCGCCGCCCATGAAATTCAGCTTAGCGCCGGGATGCATATACATGTACATGTACATCGCCCGCGCCTGCGGGAATTTCGCCTCATATTCGCCGTTCATCTTTCCGAGCACGGTCGCCTTGCCGTGAACGGATTCATCGTGCGAGAGGGGGAGTATGTAGCGCTCGCCGTAGTAGTACATCATCGAAAAGGTCAGGCGGTGATAGTCGCGGCTGCGGTATTCGGGGGCGGTGCGGAAGTAGTCGAGCGTGTCGTGCATCCATCCCATGTCCCATTTGTAATCAAAGCCGAGCCCGCCGTCACGCGGCGGCTTTGTAACCCCTGCATATGCGGTCGAATCCTCCGCGCAGAGCATGATGTGCGGAAATCTTGCGCGCAGACCGTCCGTGAGCGTGCGCAGAAATGTCACGCCGCCTTCGCATATGCCGCGCGCGGGGTCTCCGAGCCAGTAGATTATGCGGCTGACGGCGTCGACGCGCAGCCCGTCGAAATGAAAATCCTCGGCAAAGCACGCTGCGGCAGAGCAGAGAAATGAACGTACATCGCCGTGCGCATGCATAAAGTTGCAGCTGCCCCATTCGCTTATTCCGACATCGCCGCTCGGGTATTCGTACAGCGCCGTGCCGTCAAAGCGTTCAAGCCCGTAGCCGTCGACGGCAAAATGCACGGGTACATAGTCGAGCAGTACGCCGATTCCCGCCGCATGACAGCGGTCTATGAGCTCGCACAGCTGCTCGGGTGTGCCGTATCTCGCCGTCGGCGCAAAGAAGCCCGTTGCCTGATAGCCCCATGAGCTGTCGCACGGATATTCGGCGAGCGGAAGCAGCTCAAGATAATTATAGCCGTGCTCCGTAAGATAGGGGACAAGCAGCTCGGCAAGCTCTGCGTAGCTGTAGAGACTGCCGTCCTCTTTGCGTCTGAAAGCTGACGCATGCAGCTCGTAGATGTTGACCGCGCCGCAGCAGCCGTCTTTAACACCGCCGCCCGCACTGCGCCGTGCCATCCAATCGCCGTCATGCCAGTCGTATTCGGGCGCGTCTGCAAGCACGGAAGCGCCGCCCCCGCCGAGCTCCGCACGACGTGCGTACGGGTCCGCCTTGTCGCGCATGTATCCATCCGCACCGAGCACGGAGTATTTGTACATCATGCCGCGCTCAGCGCGCTCGTCGTAGTATTCCCATATTCCGCCCTCGCCGCGGTGCGCGGGGCAGGGCTGCCAGTCGCTCCATTCTCCGATTACGGATACCGCCCGCGCAGATGGCGCATATATCCTGAAAATATACCCGCCCGCTTCGCGGTGCGCACCGAGGTATTTGTGCGCGTCAAAGCTTGTCCCTGCATAAAAGCTGTTAAAATCGAATCTCATACCGTTGTTTCCCGAAATATCAGTTTGCAGCCGCCCGCCGTACCGGGGGCAGCCGAGATATTTGTACGAAAAAAGCTCCATAAAAAGCTATCATATAATTAACGCATTATATTTTAGCACAATCGCGCCTTGCAGTCAAGAAAAAACGGCGGGGCGGGGCGGCGCTGCATGTACGGAACGGAACGGCGCGGGTGGCGGTCCGAAACGCAGTCCGAAACATACAAATTTTTATCTTGATTTTTTTGACGCTTTGTTGTATAATGAATAGGTCATATATTTTGGGGTATCGCCAAGGGGTAAGGCACAAGACTTTGACTCTTGCACTACGATGGTTCGAATCCATCTACCCCAGCCATAATGCGGACACAAAAAAGATGTGTCCGCCGAAAAGCCCGATTTTATCGGGCTTTTTCGCTACCCAAACGGCGATTTGCCTCTACGCTAAAATGTAGATGTCAAATCGCCGTTTTCCCTTTGCGAATAGACTCGGACAACCGAAAAACAGAATAACGAAACTCAAGGCAGATAGAAATCAAAATCTATCTGCCTTTTTTATTGCCCTCAAAAAAGGAGAAAACAGATATGCTGCAGAAAGAATTAGCCAAACGGCTCAAGGCTCGGTATGACGCCAAGATGGACGGCAACGAATGGCTGGAGGTTTCCTCGGACGGCATCCCCCTCTGCCGGATAAAATACAACGGTCAATTTCTAAGCAACGCCGACCAAAACCTCTCGGATGAATACCGCAGTAAAATTGCAGATATTCAGGATGAGATCTCTACGGTGCGGGAATATGTCGGACTTTACGAACACGCACCGCAAATGCAAGCTGCCGATGTCTCTGATTACAGACAGCTTGCCGCCTTCGGAGATACCGTATTGGCGGCAACCTACAGCGAAAAGAACGGCTTTATGTTCTGTACCTGGAAACAGAACGCAGACGGCGACTCGGTGTTTTGGGGAGATTACTCGCCGAACTATGAATATGTCAAGGAAGCCTTTGCCGTGCGCTCCGGTCTCGTCAGCAAAGACCGACTTTTCAGTGAGAATGAATCGGCATACCTTTGTCGCTGTGTGGACTTTGCAAAAGGCAACTGCGAAACGCTAACCTATGAACAGGAACGGCTGCTGGATAAACTCCAAGAAAAGCTCACGGACGGATATCCCTCCTTTGAAGCCGAGCCGCCGACCTTTGAACAGGAATCAGCACCACAACAGAATATGTAATACTATCAATCGCCCTTCGGTTACACAAAAACCGGAGGGC